>JAABUJ010000064.1_pt1 | contig 248876 bp, 271 predicted proteins | sample 5559131 | NCBI WGS metagenome assembly JAABUJ01 (sample SAMN10711875, study PRJNA513366) | rock metagenome | isolation source: Antarctica rocks | place: Antarctica: Victoria Land, Mt New Zealand nord | collected 2016-01-07
ACCCTACCCTAACCCTACCCTACCCTACCCTATACCTACCCTAACCCTACCCTATGCCCTATACCCTAACCCTACCCTACCCTAACCCTAACCCTATACCCTATACCCTAAAACCTACCCCTAACCTTAAAAACTATCCTATACCCTACCTACCCTACCTATATAACCCTATACCTATACCCTACCCTATACCAGATCCCTAAAGAGCAACACCATCCACCGGGCCAAGCCTGCGACACTCGTCACCACGCCCATAGGGTAGGCACAGCGGCGCGAGCAGTCTGTCAGACCCTCCGTGCCGCCAGGCCCGCGCAGCCGCAAGCGGCGGCGCCGGCGCGGCCCAGGCAGTCCGGGCACGCGCGGCAGCCGCGTGCGCGCCTGTTGCTGCGGGGCACACAACAGTATGCAAATGCGTGAGGAGCGGCCGCAGCATGCACGAGGTGTTGACCTGCAGCGGGCGCGGCTCGGGCAGAGTGGTAGAGCTCCAGCGCGACGTCACGCTTTGACAAGCGCATGCAGCCGCACTCCCCTCGGGGCCCGCGGCAGCCTGTCCAGACTGCACGCCAGTGTTTCATAAGGTGCAGTCTTGGCCGCCCCGCACATCAAGCCCCGCACATCAAGTGCATTCAGGCGCAGCGTCGCCGACCCATTGTTCAAGCTCGGCACGGCAGCACCGTCGCCACACAAGAATCGTTAGGGAACCTCTGAGCCTTTTGACACGGACAAGCGAGCGCATCCAGGTGCCTGTACGGAATCAGGTCCGCGCCATCCACCAGGCAGACTGCTAGCACTGGCCCTGGACGCGGGATCCGCCTTTTCCTCGAGGCGGATTAGTGCGGTCGCCAGGCCCATCCACGCGCAGCGCCGGATGCTGCAGGCCACCAGCGCCTGCTCCCTCTCCGCAGAGAGACTGGTTTTGCAACTCCAACTTGCCTGGGCAGATTAACCTGCAAGTCTGCCCCGGCCCTCGGCACCAGCCTCCGAGCGATGGGCTGCAGCAGTGCATGTTGGCTGGGCGGCCGCTCCTGCACACCGGACGACGACCGGGGGCGATGGGCAAGAGGAAGGTGGGGCGCCCGCTGCGCGAGCTCAGTGATGATGCGCCGCCACGCATGGCACATCGACCGCCCGCTGCTGCTGCAGGGGAAGCGTGCGCAGGCGCGCGGCCGGCAGGGCCAGGGCGGCGAGGCGGCGCCGTACCATGACAAGCGGCGCGCCGGCAACGGCGCCTGGCAGGGCGACCTGAAGCTGGAGAACCCGCTGTTCGAGGAGTACTACAGGGCGCAGGCGCGGCGCGGCCGCCGCGCACGGCGCCCCGCGTGCGTGCGCAGAGCGGCGCGCAGACGGCGGTGCGCGGGCGCAGGGAATCGTGCCGGACGGCGAGTGGGACGCGTTCATGGCCGCGCTGCGCGCGCCGCTGCCGACCAGCTTTCGTATCAACGGCGGCGGCAAGTTTGCGGCCACGCTGCGGGACCACCTGGAGACCGACTTCTTCAGCCAGTTTGGCAGCGGGCCGCTCGTGGTGCGCGGCCGCCCGCGCCTGCAGGCGCGCAGCGGCGCCGGGCGGCGCGGGCCGCCGTCCAGCACGCGGCCGGCCGGCGCAGGTGGACGGCGAGGAGCTGGCGCCGCCGCGCGCGCTGGAGTGGTACCCCAACCGGCTCGCGTGGTGCGCCGCGCGCTCCGGCCGCCGCGGGCGCGGCGCCGCGTCCGCGCTCCGCGCCAAGTCCCGCGTGCCGCGCGCAGGCAGTTTGCCTTCAGCCGATCGCAGCTGCGCAAGCACCCCGCGCTCAGCGCCCTGCACGAGATGGTGCGGGGGGGGGCGCCGCGCGCCCGGTGCGCCAGGCCTGTCGGGAACGGCGCGTGACGGCGGGCGCGCACGCAGGTGAAGCGCGAGAATGAGGCGGGCAGCATCACTCGCCAGGAGGTGCGGCCCCCTTGTGGGACGCGCGCCGGCCAGAGCAGGGCTTTCAAGGACGGCAGGGACTCACCCGCGCCCGGCGTTGCCAGGCCGTGTCCATGGTGCCGGCGCTGCTGCTGGACGTGCGGCCCGAGCACCGGGTGCGCCCGCCGCCGGCGCTTGCCCCACCCCCGCCTCGCGCGTCGCCGGCCCACCGCGCGATCGGGCCGCGCAGGTGCTGGACACGTGCGCCTCGCCCGGCTCCAAGACGGTGCAGATTCTGGAGATGCTGCACCAGAGCGACGCGCTGCCCTCCGGTGCGGCGCCGGGCCCCCCCTCGCCGGGCCCGCTGCGCCCCGCCGCGCCGCGCAGCCGGACACGCGCGCGCGCCGCCCGCGCAGGCCTCATCGTCGCCAACGACGCCGACGCGCAGCGCTGCCACCTGCTCACGCACCACACCAAGCGCATGACCAGCCCCGCGCTCGTCGTGACCAACCACGACGCCACCGTCTTCCCCGCCATCCGCGACGCACAGGCGCGCGTCCCGCCGCCTGGCCGGGCCGGCGCACCTGTACGCCCGGCGCGCCGACGCCCCCGGCAGCGCGCGCCGCAGGGCGAGGCCGTGCGCTTTGACCGCGTGCTCTGCGACGTGCCCTGCTCGGGCGACGGCACGTTGCGCAAGGCGCCGGACATCTGGCGCCGTTGGACGCCCGCCAACGGCAACGGCCTGCACCCGCTGCAGGCGCGCCCGGCGCGCGCCGCGCCGCGCTCCCCTCTGCAGCCCCGGCGCTGCCGACCGAGGATCCGCGGCGCGCAGGCGCGCATCACGCTGCACGCGGCGCGCCTGCTCAAGCTGGACGGCCTCATGGTCTACTCCACCTGCGCGTTCAACCCGGTGGAGGACGAGGCGGTGGTCGCCGAGGTGCCGCCCCGGCGCGCACGGCGGGCGCCCCGCGCGCCCCGCGGCCGAGTCGCCTGGCGGGCCATGCGCCCAGCGCGGGCCGCGCGCGCGCGCAGGTGCTGCGCGAGGCCGGCGGCGCGCTGGAGCTGGTGGATGTGTCGGGCCGCCTGCCGGCGCTGCGGCGCGCGCCGGGCCTGCGCACCTGGGGCGTGCAGGCCAAGGAGGGCTTCTTCACGTCCTGGGCCGCCGCGGAGGCGGTGCGCCGCCGCCCGGCCCGCCCGCGCGCGCGCGTGCGCCGCGCACCGCCCCGCAGAGCGCCGATTTTGGCGCGCAGGCCGGCGCGACCAAGGTGGTGCGCAGCATGTTCCCGCCCGCGGCCGACGCCGCGCCGCCGCTGGAGCGCTGCCTGCGCGTGCTGCCGCACGGCGCGGACACGGGCGGCTTCTTCGTGGCCGTGCTGCGCAAGACGCGCGAGCTGCCGGCGCCCGCGGCGGCCGGGTACGCGGGCGCGGCCGGGCGCGCCGGCTGCTGGGTGGCACCTGGGGGCGGCCTGCCTGCGACGCGCGGCGGCGCAGGGCTGCCGCCCTGTCTGTGTGCTCACCCGGCCGCGGCCCGCATCGGCTGCGTGCTCGCTCAATGGCCGCAGCCACGCGCCGAGCCCGGCGCCCGGCATGCGATCGCCTCAGGCATGCGCGCGCCGGCGCAGGAGGGCCGCGCCGGCCGCGCCGCGCGCCGACGAGCCCGCCTTTAGCGTGCCCGCGGCCCAGGCGCCGCCGGCCGACGCGCTTGCGGCCGCCGCGGGTCTGGCGCCCGACCCCGCGGCGGACCAGGCTGGCGCGGCCGCCGCGGAGCCCGCTGCCGCCGGCGCGGCTGCCGACGCGGGCGCCAAGCCTGCTGCCGCTGGCGGGGCTGCCGGCGCGCCCGCCGAGCCCGCCGCTGCTGGCGAGGCCGCCGGGGCGGCAGCGGGGCCCGCCGACGCCGGCGGGCCGGCCGGCGGGGACGACGCGGGGCCGGACGACGCGGCGGATGCGGCGTACGAGCAGATAGAGGAGCTGGCGGACGAGGCGGCGGACGCGGCCACCACCTTTGCGCAGGCCATCCACCAGCGGGCGCGCCGGCCGGCCCGGTGCCCGCGCTGGCGCGCGCGTCGCCGGCCTGCCCCACGCCTGCGTGGCGTGCTGAGGCGCGCCGCGCTGCGGCAGGACATAGCCGTGGCGACAGAGGCGGCCGCCGACTCGGCCGCGTCCATCGAGGCGGTGGCCGCGCTGGTGGGCGGCAAGGCCGCGCCGGCGCCGGCGCCCTCGGAGGCCGCCTCTGCGGCCGGCCCCGCCGCGTCCTCTGCGCACGGCCCGGTGCGCGCCGCTCGGCCGGGGGCGTGCCTGGGGCGTGGCGCCCGCAGCCGGGGTGAGAAGATCTGCACATGTTCCGCACGACGCGTCAGGAGCCCGTGCGGACCTTTGATACAGGCCAGTGGTGGCGGTGAGGTCGCGCACGCGCGGGAGCGAAGCGCGCGTGCAGCCGACAGGAGCGCGCGCGGCTCAGCCTGCATGGGCAGCGATGGCCGGGTTGCCCGGGGGGCAGCCTGTGTGCCAGGCACGTGCCAGGCACGGCATTAACTAAAGCCGCAGACGGGACCCTGCTGCGGGCGGCCTCCAGAGTGGCACCCTCGCTGTCCAGGCCGGCTTGAGCGCAGCGCCTCTGCGGCTGCAGGCGGGGCGAGTGCCATGCTGCAGCAGGCTGGCCTGCCCTGCCCGGCAGTTGTGTCACAAGCCGGCTCGCGCCCGCGGCAGGCGACCCCGCGGGCCAACGGCGCGCCGCCAAAGGCCGCGGCGCCGCCCGCCGCGGCCAAGCGCGGCGTGAACGCGTCGCGCTGGCGCCACATCGACCCGGTCGTGCCGTTTGACGACGCGGGCGAGCTGCAGACGATCGCCGACTTTTACGGCTGGGACTCGTCGGCGCTGCCGCTGGGCGAGCAGCTCATCACGCGCTCGCAGCCGGGCGTCGCCAAGCCCAAGCGCCTCTACTACGTGAACACGGGTGCGGGGCGGCTGCCTGCGCGCGCGGCGCTCCGCCCAGCGCGCGCGCGGAGCGCCCACGGGGCGTCGCGCGCGCAGGCGTGCGGGAGCTGCTGGCGGCGGACACGGGCGGCCGCCTGAAGGTCATCTCCGTGGGCCTCAAGGTCTTTGAGCGCCAGGCCTCGTCGGTGCGCGCGCCGCCGCCTGCACTGCCTGGGCGGACAGGCCCGCGCGGTGCTGCCCCGCCGCCGCGCTAGCGGCCGCGACCCGCGGCGCCCGCGCCTGAGCAGGCGGCGCCCGCCGCGCAGGACGGGCGCACGCGCTGCGCGTACCGCATCTCGCACGAGGGCCTGCCGCTGCTGCTGCCGCACCTCACGCGCCAGCGCCTGGCCATCAGCGCCGCCGAGGCGCTGCGCCTGGCGACCGAGATGGGCGTGCCGCTGCCGGACGAGCTGCGGCTCACGACGCGGGTGCGCGCCGGCCGCTGGGACATGGGCACGCCCTGCTCCGCGCACGCGCGTGCCTGGACAAGGGCCGAGCGAGCGGCCGCTTCGGGGCGGGCGGCCGCCCTGATGAGCGTGGCGCACCGCGCGGGTGCCGCCGGCGCTGACGACGCGGGTGGCGCCGCGCAGGAGCCGGACGGCGCCGCGGCCGTCGAGGAGGCCGCCGCGGAGGAGGAGCTGGAGGAGGGCGCGGACGGCGCCGGCGCGCCGCCGCCGAAGAAGGCGCGCGTGGAGGGCAAGGTGCACGCGCGCCCCGCCCGGGCCCCGCGGCGCGCCCGCCCGCCTCCTGCGCGCACTCTTGAGCCCGCGGCGCGCGCGCAGGAGGGCGCCAGCGGCGCGAAGCAGCGCCCGCTGCGCGTGCCGCTGAGCGACGCGGCCACGCTCGCGCAGCTCGCAGACATACAGGGCGGCTGCTGCGTGTGCACGCTGCGGTGCGGCCCCGCCCGCGGCGGCCATCTGGTCGCAGCACCCGGCGGCGCCGCCTGGAGCGCTCGACGTCGCGCGGCGCGCAGGGCGGGCGACGCCGCGGCGCTGGGCCTGGACGCGGCCGAGTCGATGCTGCCCGGCACGGTGGCCGCGCATGCGCCGCTGGCCATGTCCTGCTGGCGCGGCCGCGGCAGCCTGAGCGTGCTGGTCGCCAAGGCCGAGTGCGCGCTGCTGGCCGACAAGCTGGGCAAGGCGCTGGCCGCGCGCGCCGCGGCGCTGCAGGCCGGCGCGGGCGGCGGCGCCGGGGCGGCGGGCGCCGCGGCGCTGCAGGCGACGGTGGCCGAGGTCGCCAGCGCCGTGGAGGGCGTGGCTTCCGCCGCCGCGGCCGAGGCCGAGGCCGAAGCCGCCACGGACGCGGACGCGCAGGGCGGCGCGGCCATGGAGTGCTGACCCGACCCCGCAGGGCTGGCGCGGAGCCGCCGAACAGCTGCTTTTGGGGGAAACTGACCAGGCTGGCAGGGTCTTCATGGGCCAGGCTGCAGCGCTTTATCATCAAGTAAGCGGACCTGTACGAGCCTGGACCTGTTTGAGCCTGGACCCGGGGACACAGCCCCATGGCAAAGTATGCTGTGCGCCGAGTGTAAACTCGCGTGCTCGCATTGCGTTACAGCATGCGCTCGGTTCCAGCAGGCCGACACAGAACCTGGCATGCGTTGCTATCCACTCCACTCCACTGCCCACACGGGCGCCCGCCAGACCGCGACCAGCAGCGTCGGCGACATGTCCAGACACGCGACCACCGCTGCGCCGCTGGTGCAAAGAATACCTAGGAACTAGATCCGGGCTGGGCGCTGCGCCGCTACCGACAGAGACACGATGCGCGACAAAACCTGCCTCCGCAGTACTTGTACACAACCTCAGCAGACTTCAGGGCCAGCGGCGCCGGGCACCCCGCCGCCCTGCCCGCCAGGGGCGGCCCCGTCGCACAGGCGGGCGGCTCAGCAAAGCAAACTCTTCCAAAACTGGCGCAGGCAGCCTGGCCGCCCTGCGCCGGGCGGCCCGCTCAATACAACCGGTCGAGCACGTAGTCCACCATCATCTCCAGCGAGCGCTTGGCGGGGCAGTCGGGCAGGCACCGCAGCGCGCCCAGCGCCTGCCGCAACAGGCGCGCGCGTCAGCGCCGCGCGCCCCTGTACGCTCCGCGCCGCGGCGCGGCCACGCACACACGCGCTCCCGAAACACGCGAGCGCGGGCGCGCCATGTCCGCCTCCTGCCGCGCCAGGCTGCGCGCGGCCGACATGCCGCCGGCAGCCTGCACCAGCGCCAGCGCGCGCTCCAGCGCGCCCTCATCCGCAAACTCGCCCTGGATCAGACCCTCCAGCTCCGCGCCGTGGTGCGGGTGCGACAGCGCAAACACGACCGGCGCGGTCAGGTTGCCCGTCGCCAGGTCCTGGCCCTGCGCGCCGCGGCCGCGTCAGCCGCGCCGCCGCACTCCAATACAAGCCCGCGCCTGCGCGCGGCTCGCGCGGGCGCCGCGCCTGCGGCTTGCCGAGCTGCTCCGAGGTCTGCGTGAAGTCCAGGATGTCGTCGACCACCTGGAACGCCAGGCCCAGGTGGCGGCCGTACTCGAACATCGCGTTCTTCACCTGCGCGCGCGCGCGCGCGCTGCTCGCGCCGCGCCGCCCCTGGAACTGCGGCGCGGCGGGCCAGGGCCGCCAGCGCGCGCGGCGCACACCTCCTCCGAGACGCCGCTGAACACCGCCGACGACTTGCAGGACGCCGCGATCAGCGTCGCGGTCTTGTAGAACGACTTGTCCATGTACTGCTGCAGCGTGATGTCTGTGTCGAACAGCGACGCCGCCTGGCTGATCTCGCCGTTCGCAAAGTCGGCGATGACCTGGCTGATCAGCTTGATCACCTGCGTTACTCGCGCCCGCCGCTCAGTGCGGCGCGCTTGAGTAGGGGCCCAAGCGCAGCTGGGGCGGGCGGCCGGGGCGCGCCTCCAGGTTGTCCAGGTTGGCCAGGAACCAGGACGACTGCGCGAACAGGTAGTCGCCCACCAGCACGGCCACGCGCGAGCCGTACAGGCTGTTCACCGTGGTCTTGCCTGCGCGCGGGCGCGGCGCGCTCAGCTCTGGCCTGCGCACGGCTGCGGTGCGCTCAGCGCGGCGCTTGCCCGCGGCACGCTGCAGAGCCGGCGCGCGGGCCGCGCACCGCGGCGCGTGTTGCAGTCGTCCAGCACATCGTCGTGCACCAGGCTCGCGGTGTGTATCATCTCCGTTATCTCCGCCAGCCTCCTATGCCTCTCGGTGATGTTCCTGCGCGGCGCGCCGCGTCAGCGGCCGGCCGCTGCGCGGGACACCCGGCGCGTCCCGCGCAGCGCCAAAAGGGGGGCCCGCGGCTGCGACCGGGCGCGCACCGCAGCCCGGCCAGCTCGGCGGTGGCGCGCGCGACCAGGAAGACGATGGCTGGCCGCAGCTTCTTGCCGCCCGAGCTGAAGATTTGGTCGGCCGCGGCCATGAGCATGGGGTGGCGCTCGCCCACCACAGAGCGCAGGTTGACGGTCAGCTGCTGCATGTCCGCCACCACCGGCGCCAGGATCTCCGAGGATGACACCGACGACGACAGGCCCTGCCCCTCCGGCTCCACGGCCAGGCTGGTGGCCGGCAGCGCGTTGCCCTCCAGGAACTCCTCGTCCGTGCTGCTGCCGCTGGCCGAGGCCTCCTCCATGGACGGGGCATAGACGTGGAGTGGGGCAGCTGCAGCCTCCCGCCCAGGCCTCCTGAGCGGCTCTGCATGCGCGTGCTGCACCAGCACCGCACCCCCGCGTTGCTCCCGCACGGCCGAGGCGAACGGCCGGCGCGTCGCCTGCTTCGCGCCGTGCGTCGCCTGCGCGCCCGTGCCGGCGTGGGCGGGGCCGGCGCCCACGCCCCGGCCGCGCGCACGCAGCCTCAACTGGCGCAGCATCGTTGCACTGCCTGGGTGAGGAAATATCTGAAGCTTCTCCTGCCTAGGAGCGAGCGAGTTCCTGCCACCCACCCAGCCGAGACACGGCAGCATAGTGCCGCCCTACCCTGCAATTGATTTTCTATTGTTTTAACTTGAAGCTGACGCGATCGGAGCTGCGGGGCTGGGGCTGGAGAGCTTGCCCAACACCCGCGTGACAGCTGGTGTAGTGCAGTACCGTATTGGTGGATGACCGGCCTGCTGCGGCTGGCGCACGCGCACCGGGCCGCCCGCTGCGCCGCGGCCATGGGCAAGCGCAAGGGGCATGGCAGCAGGCTGTACGCTGTGCGGCTGGGGCGCAGCGTCGGCGTGTACGACACCTGGCGGGCCTGCAGCAAGCAGGTGGGCCGCCCTGCGCCCGTCGGGCGGGCAGCGGCAGGCCTGGCGCCCCTCCTGCGCTGCGCCACGCTCCGCCGCAGCACTCGTGCCTGCCTACGCGCGCCCCGCGTCCCAGGTGGTCCCCGGCCGCAGGTGCTGGGCTACTCGGGCGCTCAATATAAAAGCTTCGAAACCGCGGCCGAGGCGCAGTTCTATCTGGAGGGCTGCCCGACGCTCTCGGCCGCGGCCTGGCGCAGGCACGCGGCCTGCGCGCCGCCCGCGGCGGCAGCCTGGTGCTCGGGGGCCGCGGCGGCGCGGCGCTGCACAGAGGGCGACCAGGCCCCTGCTGCCGAGGCCTGCGCGCCGCCCCCGCCCGCCGCCTGGTGCCCAGAGCCGGCTCCGGGCGCCCGCGCAACCGGCGACCCCTGCTCGCTCGTGGAGCCGAGCCGCCGCTACCGCCTGGTGCGCCCGCTTGCCCGGCGGTGGCGGCCGGGCCTTGTAGGCGCGACCGGCGCGGCTGACAGACGGCGCATGCGCCGGCAGGAGTGGGACGGCGGGGCGCGAGGCAACCCGGGGCCTGCGGGCGCGGGCGCGGTGTTGTATGAGGCCGGGTCCGGCGGCGAGGTGGGCGCGCCCGCGCGCCGCCTGCGCGCCTGGCCGACCGTGTGCGGGGCGCGAACAGGCTGGCCCGGCGCGCAGGTCGGGCGCGTGTGCGTGACGCTGGGCCACGCGACCAACAACGTGGCCGAGTACCACGGGCTGCTGGCCGGCCTCCAGGCCGCGCTCGACCTGGGCGTGCGCCGGCTGGACGTGCAGGGCGACTCCATGCTGGTCGTCAACCAGGCGCGCCGCTGCCGCGCGCCGGCCGCACGAGCGGGCTGCCGAGCTGCCCGGTGCCGGCCGGCGGTGCGCGCGCGCCCGCCGCCGAGCGCCGCGCCGCGCGCGCAGGTGTTGGGCACTTGGCAGTGCCGGCACCCTGGGCTGCAGCCGCTGCACGCGCGGGCCGTCGAGCTGACGCAGGCGTTTGACGACCTGACGATCGCCCACATGCCGAGGTGGGCATGGGGCCGTGCCGGCTGCCTGCGCCAGGCGTGCGGCAGGCTGCGGCCGCCCTGATGTACCCCCGCCTGGTGCTCCGCAGGGCGGCCAATAGGGTGGCGGACGCGCTGTCAAACCTGGCAATGGACGGCGGCGGCTGGGAGGGCCTGCGCGATCTGGGGGTAGCGCCCCGCGCCCACCTGCAGAGCGCCGTGTTCTGTGGCGCGGCGCCTTGGCGGGCACACGGGCATGTATGCTCGCTGAGCCGGCCGTGTGCGCGCGCCAGGGCCGCACGTGGCTGGACGGCCAGCTGATGGACGCGCCGTCTGCCGAGCGGTCTGCGTCCGCGGATGAGAATCTGGAGCGCAGCGCAAAGCGGCAGCGCTACTGTGCGCCGCGAGCGCTGCCGTACCCAAGTGCCAAGCCCTGCTTTCCGCTGCTCTGCAGTGCCACCCGTGTTGAGGCCCCACCCGGAGCGACACAAGAGCAAAGATGTGTTGACAGAGCTGCGCGAGCGCTGCAGGAGCTGGCCTGCTTTGGCGTGGCTGCGGCGGCGGTCCTGGAACTCTTGGCGCCGGCGGGCGCTTCCTGTGCTCCCCATGCGGGTGCTCCCATGGTGTGTCTGTGGACTCTCTGTGTACAGAGTGATGCGGGCATGCTGATGCTGGGCGGTTGCGCGCAGTTGCCTCCAATGCGTGGGTGTACATGAACGAATGAATGTATGTTCAAGCCTGTGTCAGCCAGTCAGGGCGGCATCGGCAAGACAGGAAGGTGGCAAGGCTCTGAGCAGACGCATGTGGCTATGCCAGGGGGTCACCCCACCCTGCAGCAGCGCGCTACTGGAGGGCCTGTTACTCGACCGCACTGTAAAACTCGCTTGGAGTGACGCAACCAAGTCTAAGCCGGACTACAGAACACTATCAACCATCTCCAACCCCCTCATGGCCTCTACCGCCGCGGCGCCCTACGACGCGCCCGATATGTAGCCCCACACGGAGGCGCCCCTGCCCTTGCTCTCCTCGGCCTCGCGCGCCAGCCGCCTGCACGCGCGCCCCGGGCTCCCGCTCAGCCAGCGCTCGCAGCGCGCGCCGCAGCGCCCCCGCAGCGCCTCGCCGGGTTTGTTACATCGGGCGCGGGGGGCCGCGCGCCTGTAGCGCTCCACCTCCTTCTCCAGCTCGGCGCCGCGTGCGAGCGCCTGGCGGCTCTCCGCCAGCGCCACCTCCAGCCGCATCACCTTGCCGGCCTCCTCCGCGGCCTCCGCGGCGGCCGCCTCCGCGCGCTGCCGGCCGCCCGCGCCGCAGCGGTCAGGGGCGCGCGTACCCTCAAGCACCCGCCGCGCTGCTGGGGCTGCCATGTGCGAGCGGGGGCAAACAAGGCAGGACCAGGGCGGGGCCGCCCGCACCTTCTCTGCCTCCGACGCGGCCGCCTGCGCGCTGGCCAGCTGGCGGCGCATGAGCGCGATCTCCGCCGCGGCGGCCTCCTTGGCGGCGGCCATCTCGCGCTGCACCGCCGCCAGCGCCGCGGCCGCGCCGCCGTCCGGCGCGGGCGGCCGTGCGCCGGCGTCGTCCGGCTGCGGCTCGGTCTTTGCGGGCGCGTCTGCGCACAGAGCGGCGCCCGCGTCAAGCACCGCGGCTGCAGTTCATGTGTAGGCTGCAATTCATGTGTACTCATGTGCGCAACACGCGGCGCAGCACAGGCTGCACAGCGGGGCGCGTGGCCGCACCGCCGCGCTTGTGCATGCTGCCGTTGGCGTCTGCGCGCGCGTCCGCGCCGTCGGCGGGCGCCCCGCTGGCCGGCGGGTGCACCGCGGCGCTGGCGGGCTTCTCAGCCGGCGCGCCCGGGCCGGCGTCCACCCGGATGTTCGCGACCGCCTCCGCCTTGGCCGCTGGACGCGCTGCGGGCGCCGCGACAGGCGCGCGTCAGCGCGGCGGGCGTGCACACGTGTGGCGCGGGCGCGCCGCTGCACTGCACGGTCGCGCAGGCACGCGGCGTGCCGGCGGGCGTGCGATGGGCAGCGCTGCTGCGGACGCTGCGAGTCCGAGCACAGCCCATGCATGCCACCAGCGCGGCCGGGGCGCACCCGGCCGGAAGAGCTGCACGGTGTTGTGGTAGCGCCCGTTGTAGCCGCCAAAGGCGACCAGCACGCCGGCGCCGGGCGCCGCCAGCAGGGAGAGGCCCTCGGACGCGATGGCGCTGCGCGGCTCGGCGGTCGCGACGGGCGCCCATGCCAGCGGCGCCGCGCCCAGGCCGCCCAGGTCGAGTGCCAGCATGTCCGCGCAGCCGGCCGCATTGTTGCCGCCGCCCGCCACGTACCAGGCGTCGCCCAGCAGCGCGCCCGCGTGGCCTGCGCGGCGCGCCGCGCGCCCGGTCGGGGCGCGGCGCGCAGAGCGGGCGCGAGCGCCTCGCCGGCGGCGCGCTGGCGCGCCCCAGGTGCAACCGCACGGCGGCACTGCTGGGGCGCGCCTGCGCGCGGGGAGGGCGCGGCGCCGGCGGTGGCCGGCTGGCTCCACACCATGCTGTGCGTGTCCAGGCAGTGCAGGTCCGCGTAGCAGGCCGCCACGCTGCCGCCGCCGAACACCAGCAGGAAGCGGTCGCGGAAGGCCACGGCGGTGTGCGCGCTGCCGGGCGCGCGCGCGCGGCCTCAGCGAGCGCGCAGGGTCACGCAGGGTCTCACGAGCAATCGTGGGCAACCGGGCCGCGCAGCCTGCGCGCTGCAAGTGTGAAGGACGGCCGGGGCGGGGGCGGGGCGGCGGGCGGCGCGCCTGCGCGGCGAGGGCGGGGCGCCGCTCGTGGCGGCGGGCTGCCACGAGCAGGCGGCCGGGTCGAGGATGTGCAGCTCGCCCAGCGGGCGGCGCGAGGAGTCCTCGCCGCCAAACACAAACACGCGCCCGCCCACCAGCGTCGCCTGCGCGGCGCGGGCCGTCCCCATTGCCTGGCATGCAGGGGCAGCGCGCCGCCTGCGGCGGCGTGGCCGTGGCGCGGCATGCGGCGCGAGCGGCGTGTGCGGTCCAGCCAGAGGGGCGCACCGAGTGGCTGCCGCGGGGCGAGGGCGCCTGCCCGCTCGGGGACAGCAGCGTCCACGTGCGCGCCAGTGTGTCAAACGCGCGCACGGTGAGCGCTGCCGCCGCGTCCTTCACCTGTGCGCCAGCCGGGCGCTCTTGCAGGGCAACAGGCTCCGGCGGGTGAGTGGCAGCGGCGTGCTCCCGGCGCCTGCGCGGTCGCATCGGCGGCGGTGCGGGCGTGCGCGCGGGGACGCGCCTTGGTGTGCCCGCCCAGGCAGAGCAGCTGGGTGCCCCAGGCCACCAGCGCGTGGCCGGCGCAGGGCGGCAGGCCGCCCGCCGGCGGCGGCGGCGGCAGCGCATCGCCCTCCCGCGGCGGCGGCTGCGGCGTGGGCGGCGCGGACTTGACGCCGCTGACGGGGCGCCACATGAGCGTCGCCAGCTCCAGCGCCCACACGTCGCCCAGGTAGCGCCCGCCTGCGCGCGCGCGCGCGCCGTCGGCGCCCGCCCCCGCAAGGCCGAGAGCGGCGGTCGGCGCAGCGGGGGCGCGCCGCAGTTGCCGCCCACAACGTACATGTGGCCGCCCAGCTCGGCGACGGCGTGCTCGTACCGCGGCGGCGGCCGGCGCGCGCCCTCCATGTGCGGCGCGACCCACGCGTCCGCCGCCGCCGCCGCCTCGAGCGCGTGCGCGTCGCCGGGCGGCGGCGGCGCGGCGTCCGGCTCCGCGTCCGCGGGCGGCGGCGCGGCGGCCGCGGCCTCCTTGCGCGCCCACCAGTCCGGCTGCGCGCGGCGCGCCCGCAGCCGTGAGCGCGCCTGCACGGCGACCGCGGCGGCCGGCCCAGCAGCCTCGCGAGCGCGACTGGGGGAGCGCGCCTGGACCTCCTCGTCCAGCAGCTTGACGTACAGGCGCATGGCCTCCACCGACGACATGTCGCCCAGCTGCACCCAGGACTGCCACTTGGCCGACTCCACGACGTTCCACGCCCAGGGCTTGCCCTCCGTGCACGGGCCGACCGTCGCCTGCTGGTGCAGCGCGTACAGCACCAGGCGCGTCTCGTCCGGGATCGCCTGGGCTCCTGCGCGCGGCGCAGGCCGCGGGTGTCAGGCGCGCTCGCGCCTGGCGGCGGGCAACTCCCGTGTGCGCTGCCCGCCGGCTGCGCAGCGGCCTCGATCGCGGCGATCGGATCGGGCTCGGGCGGGCGCCGCATTCGGGAGGGGCGCCCACCGGGGGGCGGGTTGACGACGTAGTCGACGGCTGCGTGGAAGCGCTGCGGGAAGGGCAGCAGGCACGCCATGCCGCTCCTTCCTCAGACCCGCGCGCTGCTGCCGAAGCGGCGGGAACCCAGCGCTGATCCCTGCAGTCAGAGCAGCGTCCCGGCGTCCAGCAGCCACACGCAGCCCGGGCAGGCGCGCAGCAGGGTGAGCACCACACAGTCCGGTGGGTGTGCACCGCGGCCAGCACACGCTCTCAGCCGCGGCTGCGCAGTCCGCCGCAGTCCAGCGTCCCCACCATCAGCGAGGTGCCTGGGGCGTTCCCCCCTTCTCGCTTGCCCGGCATTGAACTGTCATCCCAGGCCCTACCTTGACCCTGCGTGCACTCAACTTGGCAAGAGGCCTTGGCCCGAAGCGCAGGCTACGTCCAGCTTCCTCGGCGGCACCGGACCTGCAACACCGGCTGAGCCCGGACGCTGTGCGTCTCCCCCCCGGGCACGCGAGCAGGGAAGCATCCGGCCGTCGTGCTGCGGCGCTGATCGCGGCGGGTACGCCGCGCGAGCGTGCTGTGTGTGCCGGCGGGGGGTTGGCAAGCTGACATGCGCCCGGCGGCTGCGGACATGCGGCGCGCCATGCGTGGCCGTCTGCGCGACGCGCCGCGCCGCCGACGCGCTGCGCCTCGCGCGCAGGCCCGTGAGGCAGCGCAGAGCGCTCGGCACGCCCAATGACTGCCAAGGCGGGCGGCTCGGGCGCGTCCAGCTCCGGGGGCTCGTCGTCGACGGGCTCCGGCTCCAGCTCGGGCGGCTCCTCCTCGTCAGGCTCCGGGCGCGCCTCACGCGGGGCGTCAGCTGTGCTGGCCGCGTGTGCAGGCGGGGCCGACCCCGCCCGCCGCTTGCGACCGTGCCTGCAATGTGGCCTTCTGTGAGGGCGTGCAGGGGCTCGCCCTCGCCGCCGCCGCGCGCAAAGGCCAAGCCGCAGGCGAAGGAGGATGCGGAGCTGCCGCCGCCCCCGCGGCGCCCGGAGGCGCGGCCGGCCGCAGACGCGCCGCGCGAGGCCGCACAGGACGCGCCGCGCGTGGCCGCACAGGACGCGCCGGCGCCCGCGGACAAGGCGCCGCGAGATGCCGGCAAGGCCGCCGACGGCGCCGTCAAGGTGGGCCCCGCGCCGCTCGCATCTGCGCAGCGCCCCGCCCAGCGCTCGCGGCGCTGGGCCCGCGCCCGCCGAGCCTGACGCCGGGCCGCCTGCAGGCCAACGGCCGGGCGGCCAGCCCGCAGACCTGCAAGCTGCACGTGGGCCACCTGACGCGCAACGTCAACGAGGCGCACATCCGCGAGATCTTCGCCGCCTTCGGCCCGCTCGCCGGCGTGGAGCTGGCCATGGACAAGGTGCGGCGCGCTCGCCGCCGCGCGGCGCGCGCACCCCTCGCCGGCGCGCCGTGCCGCGGAGAGCGGGGCGTCGGCGCGCAGGTGGTGAACCTGCCGCGCGGGTTTGCGTATGTGGAGTTCCAGGAGCGGCCGCACGCGGAGAAGGCGCGGCTGCACATGGACGGCGGCCAGCTGGACGGCAACGTGCTCTCGTGCGCGCCGCCGCCCCTTTGCGGCTCTCGCTGCTCCCGGGTGCCGCGGCGCCTGAGCGCCTGCCTGCCTGATCTGTGTTGCGGCTCCACCCGCGCGCCGCCGTGCGCGGCGGCGCGCCCAGCGCGCACGCCTGGCCCTGACGGCGCGGCGCGCGCAGCGTGCAATTTGTGCTGGTGCCGCGCAAGCGCTCGCCGCCGCCGCCGCCGCCGCCGCGCCGGGCCGCCTCACCGCGGCGCGAGGCGGACCGCGGGCGCGACGCGGACCGCGTGCGCGACGAGCGCGGCCGCCGCGACGACGGCCGCGCGCTGCCGCTGCCGCCGCCGCGCCGGCGCCCGCTGTCGCCCCCGCTGCGCCGGCGCTCGCCCTCGCCCCTGCGCCGCAGGTGCGTTGCTAGCGGGCTGCGAGCCGCCACTGGTGCGCGGGGCGCTGTGGCAGTAGTGACCGGCGGCTGCGCCCCCGCAGGCCGCTCTCGCCGCCGCGCCGGCGCCCCAGCCCGCCGCGCTCGCGATACGACGACCGGCGCCGCGGGTCGCCGCCGCGCCGCGGGTCGCCGCCGCGCCGCCGCTCGCCCTCGCCGCCGCGCCGCCGCCGCTCGCCCTCGCCGCCGCGCAGGCGCCGCTCACCGTCGCCGCCGCGCCGCCGGCCCGTGTCCCCCGTGCGCCGCCGCACGCGCTCGCCGCCGCCGCGGGCGCGTCCCTGAATGCTCCCCTGTGGCACCAGCCTCGCTCTGCCTGCGCACCCGGATGGCTGCCGCGCTTGCTGCGCTCGGGTGTGCAACAGCAGCTTGTGCTGCGCCAGGCGGCCGGGGCGGCGCGATCGCCGGCGAAGCGCAGCGCGTCGCGCTCCTCCTCGCCGTCCGGCTCCGGCTCGGACTCCGGCTCGGGCTCTTCATCATCGGGGAGCGGCTGATCGACCGGGCCGCGCGCGCCCGGCTACTACGGCGCGGCGCGCGGCCAGTTGCGCGATGGGCGAGCTCGCCTGGCATGGTGACGACATGCGTGCTTCGGTCTGAGCGCCTGCTTTAGTGGTGCACGCGGGCGGGTGCCTGGCCGCCACGAGCGCTGTTGCTGGCAGCATCGTGGTGCTGGCGAGGCTGTGCGTCAGGCTGGGCGGTGGCTTGGTGCGTTGGGCTGGGCGGTGGGGCTGTGTGTCGGGCTGGGCGGCGGGGCTGTGCATCGGGCTGAGTTCGGCGACATGCATCACCGGCCTGCCTGGCTTACACGCAGCGCTCGATGATGTGCTGGGCCGCAACATGGCCGGGTTCAAAAGTGGTTGAAACAGGCGCTCGACTGTTTTCAACCTGACATGAGGGGCATTTTGGCATCTCCGTTTGGCACCTCGCATGTAAATATGAGCAGCTGGCAGCCGTCAGAGCTCGGCAGCGCTCCCAGCGCCCCCGCGCCGCGGCAGCTGCGCCTGCACCCGCTGCAGGAAGGTCTGCCAGGCAGGGCGGGGCGCCGGTGGCTCCGGCGGCACCTCCATGGCCTCACCCACCGCGCCGCCCCTGCGGCGCCAGCGCCACCGCGCGCCCGGCTCCCGCGCGGCGTCGGGCGCGCGCGCCTCCGGGGCATGCTGCTCGACGCGCGGCGCCTGGTCACGGCGCTGCCGGCCGACGTGGGCGCCCTCCCCGGTCGCGCGCGGGGACGCCGCGCTGCTCCCGCCCTCAGCCTCGCCCGCCGGCCCAGCGCCTGCTCGCACACACAGACGTTACTCAGGCGCACACAGGTCGCGGCGCCCGGCACGCAGGGCAGGGCGGCGCGCACCCTCGGGCTCGGCGTCGGGCGCGCCGCGTCGACGCGCCGCCAGTGCGCGGCCGCGCGCCGCCAACGCGTCCAGCGGAAGGACCAGGTCCAGGCGCGGGACGGTGATGTGGCAGTGCCCGCGCTCCACGCGCACACCGTCCGCGCCTGCGGCCGCCGCGCCCAGGCGCCTGCGCAGCGCGACCGCGCGGCGTCACCCCGGCCGTTGCAGAGCGCCGCAGCCTCCATGCCGCGTGCATGGGCGCGCGAGCGCCCTATACCCTTGCACTGCCGGTGCGGGCTTGGTGCCGCATGGCACTGCTGTCGTGCAGGGGCTCGGGGGGGCGCACCCTTCTACCTCTGGCATGTACATGTCGACGCGCCAGTGCGGGCGCAGCTCCATGCCGTCCGCCAGGCGCAGCTGCGCGCGGCGCGCGCGTCAGCGGTGCGCCGCGGCCGCCCAGGCCTGTGAGAGCGGGCCGAGTGCCACGCGCGCCTTCTCCTTGCGCTCCAGCTTGTTCCGGCCCGCGTTCCACTTGGTGCTCACCCTGCCGGCGCGGGCGCGGGCGGTTAGCGCGGCCGGGACACGCGCGTCCGGCCGGGCGGCCTGGGGCGGCGCCGCGCCACGCACTTCCAGTGCGCGCCCGCGCGGCGCGTCTCCCAGTCAAAGTCGGCGGTGACCTGGAGGCGCAGCCAGCTGCCAATGTGCTTCTTCGCCGTGCTGACCTGCACGAGCTGCCGCGAGGGCACCACGGCCAGCTTGTGCAGCCAGGGGTTGCCGCTCTTGTCCGCCGGCTTGGCCTGCCGCCCCCGGCGCCCGGGCCTGTCAGCGCGCGGCGCCGAGCGGCGCGCGGGCGTGCCCCGCCACGGGCGCCGGTCGGGCGGAGGGCAGGCAGCAAGGCTTGAGCCTGAGGCAAGGAGGCCGCGAGCATGGGCCCGCACAACAAAGGTCCACCGCCTGCTCCCACCCATCCTGAAGAAGCAGTTCAGGCCCAAGCGCGCTGTCCCGGCACTGCACGCCAAGGATGCTCAGAGCTCACGCATCGTGCGAGCACGCAGGCACCTGCTCGGCACGACACGTGGGAGCAGCTGGAGGAGGGTGATGGAGGAGCGCGGGCGCGCCGCCTGCGAGTGCCTCACCTCTTGTGCAGCTTCAGGCAACACTCTGGGTCGATGATGAAGGTGTACCGGTTCAGAAAGTCTTCCAGGGGGTCAGTTCCTGCGGAGCTGCTGGCATAGTCGGAGATGCTTTCCTCGCTCAGGCCGTTGGCCAGGTGGTCCGCCATTGGCACGGCTGTGCGACACCACTGAGGACGAGCCTGGATGGACTGCTGCAGGCTCAAAGGGGGGCAGCTGCGCTGAAAGAAGGTGGCAACAGACATCTTCAAGTTTGGTCCAAGGCTTGCAGGGCGGGGCGAGGGCTGGTATCCCGCATGCAGCTGACTCAGAGACGCCTATCCATGCATGTGCGCTATCCCACAGGGGCCTCATCCACAATGCTCACATGTGCGCTCTCTCACAATGCTTTACACTTGCGCTCTCTCACAGCTCGCCGGAGTGTCGCTCCACAAACTTCAGTATGGCCGGGTTCACCAGCAAGGGCGCGTCGTCCTGCGGGCAGTGCCCCGCGCCTGCCGGCCCCGCGCACACGCCTGTGCGCATGTTGTGACAAGCACACAGCAGCGCAGACACCACGCAGCATGTTGTCCGCGCCTGGCAGCGCGACAAACTCCTCCACGCACTCAAAGTCGGCGTACGCGCGGCCCAGCTCGATCGGCTCCCAGGGGTCCTTCTCGCCCCAAAGGATGGACACGGGCACGCCCGCCATCTGCCGCGCCAGCAGGGCGATCTTCAGCACACGACGCCGCCCGGCCCGGCAGCCGCGCCCACGGCCAGCAAGACCCTGGGCCCGCGCCCGGGGCAGCAGGTCCTCCGGCAGCGGCCCGGAGCTGTAGGACACAAAGTCCAGGAAGACCTCCGCGGCCCCGGGCTGCAGGCCGGGCGTCAGGATGTCTGACACCAGCTCGTCTGTGACGGCGCTCTTGTCGCCGTAGCACTGCCGCAGGATGTTCTTCACCGTCTGCGCGCCAACACGCGCGCGCTCGCCGGGCCTCGCCGACCCTGTCTTTGACGGGCGCCAGCAGGCGCACGGGCCCGCGCCTGCGGCCGCGCCACGGAGGAGAAAAACCAGGTGCCGAGCGGCGTGTCGCGCAGCAGCCGCTGCAGCGCCGCCACCAGCGGGCGCTGCCAGGGCGCCTGCTTGGTCACGTGCAGCATACGCAGCGACACGTCCAGCAGCTGCACGCCGGCGACCGCGCCCGGTCCCGCGTCCACCGCCGCCTGCAGGCCCACGATGCCTGCGCGCCGCGCCGGCGCGCGCGTCACGCCGCCGGCGCCTGCACCATCCGGGGCCCCCGCAGCAGCCACGCCGCGCCGCGCCGCACCGCCCACGGAGTTGCAGATCAGGAACGCCGGCGCCCCGACCACCTCCCGCACAAAGCCCAGCACCTGGGCGGCCCAGGTCTCGAAGCAGTACAGCTCGTTGCGCGGGAACAGCCTGCGATGGAGCACGCCGGCTGAGTGCTGAGCTCGACCAAGGCGCGCGCAGGCGGGGGCGGCGCTGGGGCGGCCGGCGCCGGCGCACCGGGGGTCCGGCTTGTCCGACCAGCCGTACCCCAAGAGGTCCAGAGAGTAGGTGCGGCACTTCAGGCCCAGGACCGCTATGTTCTTCTTCCAGTGGTCGCTGCAGCGCACAGCAGCGCGTGGGCCGCGCGCCCTGGCGTGCAGGCTTGGTGCCGCAGCGGTCGCAGCCCAGCGCACCAGTTTCCCCCAAAGCCGTGGATGAGCACCACGGCAGGCCCTGCTTCGCCGCACCGCTGGTATCGTATGCGGTAGTCCCGCCACATCCACGTGCCTGTGCCCCTCGCTGCCTCAGTGGTGGGCCTCGGCGCGCGGCCTCGTCGCGCAGTGTGCCCCAGGCCATGGCACCTTCGAGCACGCCGCCGGGCTTCACGCGTTCCGGCCTTGCGCTCGTTCCCGCCTCCAGTGGCTCTGTCACCGCAGCGCGGCGCTCCACCCGCCGCTCCGCATGTTGCGTTTCGGGCGCAGCGCAGCGCTGCGCCTCGCCCCTCCTCCGTGCAGGCGCTGGCACGTTTGCTTTGTGGGACGCATGCTTCACTGCGCTGCGGCCGGACAAGCAGACGCAGCCACTCACCGGCTGCACGCGCATTGCGTCAGGCGCCTATGGTATGACTTTGTTGCGCTCGGTAGACTTGGAACGTAGCGATGCACGGCCGGCCCCACGTCAACTAGCAGGCGTGGTAGGGTGTAACACCTGCCTTGCCAACCCCCTGCTAGCCAGCCACTTGCAACATGGCAACATGCACGACGCGGACGCTGGGCCCGATGGGCTCAGACGTATGATCTACCAAAGCAAATGGTGAAACACTTGGGCGATGCTCCAACCCTCGGCCGGCAGCACAACGACGGTCCTCAGAGTTTAATCTTTCAAGCACTTGCCAGGGGTGCAAGCGTCTCTAAAGCGAGTCCAAGAGGGCTGGTCCATTGCAAACGAAGATATGCACAGCTGGGCAGAAACGCTATACCCAAAGCTCCGGCTGGCGCATCACAGGCGCCCCATCGAGCGCCACATGCCCCGCTCCTGGCAACACACAGAAAAGCACCCATATTTGAAAAAATACGCCGCGCCGCGCCCCAGCCCATGCTACTTGAGCGGCTTGAGGCCCAGCTTGGCGCGCATGGCGCTGGAGGCGGCGACGTCCATGCCGTCGTCCCTGCCCCGCCGCCTGTCGCCGTTGTCGTCCTCGCGCCGTCGCTTGCGGTCGGGCTCGCGGTCGCGCGCGTGCCCGCCCTCGTCCCGGCGCGGCTCGCGGCGCTCTGAGGGCCGCTCGCGCTCGCGCTCGCGCTCGCGCTCGGCAGGCCGCTCCGCGGGCCGCTCGCGTTCCCTGCCGCCCGCGCATCACGCCGCCGTCGGCGCCCGCCGCACACGCCGCCGGCACGCACCGCGGCCGCGGCGCGCGGTGAGCGGGGCCGCACTGCGGCTGCCCATGTCGACTCCTGCAGGGCATGCGCGCCGGGGCTGCGCGATCGCGCGGGCACGCGCCTGTCCCGCGAGCGCGACCGCCGCCAGCGCTCCCGCTTCTGCGGCTCGGCGCTGCGGCTGCGGCTGCGCCGGCGCGGCACCCGCGCGTCCTCCGCCGCCATCTCCGCCTCCAGCGCCGCCGCCGCCTGCCGCAGCGGGGCGCCCGGCTGAGACGCCCAGCCCTGAGTGCGGGGCGCGCCGCAGCTGGTGCAGGCAGGGCCGGGCGGTCACCGCGGCGGCCGCTGCGGCCTTGCCCTCCGCCTCCAGCGCCTCCTCGTCAAAGTCGTCCTCCAGCACGCTCGTGCGCGGCTCCAGCTGGGACAGCCGCTCCATGGTCAGCCTGCGCGCCGCGCGCGTCAGCCCCGCCGCAGCGCTCCGCAGGTCGGGCGGCGGCGGGCGCGCGCGCACCGGTTGGGGATGCGCGGCAGCGCGATGTCGAACAGGTAGTCGTTGCGCAGCAGCTCGTCCACGACCTCGTCCATGTGCGCAAGCGCGAAGCTGCCGTCTGCGTTGCGCAGGCGCAGCTTGCGGTAGTCGTTGTACAGCGGCTCCAGGTACTGGTACACCTCCAGCGGCTTGCCGACCAGGCGCAGGTAGAACGCGCCTGGCGCCGCCGCCGACGCCGTGAGCGCGGCGCGCGGCCGCGAGCGCAAAACCGCGCGGCGCGGCGAGCGGCGCGCACCCAGCACGCGCACGTACTTGTAGTCCTCGTTCTTGATGAACTCGACCACGATCTCCTTGTCCGGCTGCAGCTGCAGCAGCTTGAGCACGAGGCACATGAAGTTGGTGGGCTTGCGCTGGCCGCCGTACGTGCCGCCCAGGTAGTTGAGCCCCACCGCCTTCTCCACCAGCGACTCGGCAGTCAGCCCGAAGCAGTGCTCCTTCCAGTACATCGACTGGTATATCTTGGAGCGCAGGATCTTCTCCACCAGGTTCTGCGCGCGCCGGGGGCGCTCGGCGGCCGGCCCGCGCCGGCGGCGGCGCGCCGCAGCGGCCGCTGCACAGGCGCCGAGAGACGCACCTGCGGGTTGGTGCCGTGCACGCTGATGGCCAGGGGGTCTGTGCGGTTCGCCATCGCGGGCGCGCCGGGCCGAGCTAGGCCTGGCTCGCCTGCGCGCGTACCCGGGCTGCCCTCCCCGCAGGCGCCCGGTGCGGGCTCTGCGCCCCGCTAGACAAGCCCCTGGGCAGGCTGGACAGGCCTGGCTCAGAGGCAGGGCTCCCCACCAACTGCTTGCCTGCCCAGTGGGTAGTGCTTGGCCTCTCCAAGTTTGGGCAGGGAGGCAGCGATCGATGGCTTGATGCACCCAAACCTATGTGGAGTCGAAGCGCTCAAGCGCAGGTCGGTTACTGATGTTTACAATGCACATCTGTGCCTGCACAGCACTCGCCAGGCACAGCCGCAGGTCCTGACGTGCTTGCCTACCTGCAGCGGGAGCACAGGACAGGAGCAGGCGCGCGGCATCAGCAAAAGGGAGGGCGATTGATACCACGTCAGTGCCAGGTGCCCCTGGCAGCGCACGCCGTGCTGCGCGCGCTCCTCGCGCCTCGGACGTCTGGCCGCACGCAACGGCCCGAGTGCGGCGCAGGCCCATGAGCGACAAGCGGGTGGTGCTCGCGCTCTACAGGGCCGCGCTGCGGGAGGCGCGGCGCATAGACTGCCTGTGCGAGCCGACGCGGGGCCTGTCCGTGCGGGCGCCCATGGCCATCGCCCAGTTCGGGCCGGACCACTGCTGGTCGCGGCCGGAGGCGGAGTACCGGCTGGACACGCTCAGGGCGCTGCTGCCGGGCTTGCTGCAGGTGCGCGGCGCGGCACAGCGCCCGTGCCCGGCGCCGCCTCACCGGACAGCATGAGGTGCAGGCCTGCCCGAGCGCGGCGCCCATGAGAGGCGTGCCGGGCGCCCAGATGCCCCGCAGCGGGAGGTTCAAGCGGCTGGAGCTGAAGCAGCTGATCCGCAACAACTTTGTGGCCGGGGCCACGGCCGGCGGCGCCGAGCTGGGCCGCCTGCTCGACCTGGTGCGCGCCGCTGCGGCCCCGCCCCCGGCGGGCGCCTGCCCGCCGCGCCGCGCCCGCTCACGCGCCGGCCGCGCAGGCGTTCGCGGCGCTGCGCGTGCTGGCGGAGCAGCTGCTGCTGGAGCGCTGCAGCAGCCACGCGACCACGCAGGGCTGCCGCGTGGAGTGCACGACCGCGCTCGAGGGCCGCGACGCCAACGTGCGCCGCCCGGCGCCTGGCCCGCCCGCCGCTGCGCGCCGGTCGCCCGCGCGCTGACAGGGCGTGGCCGCGCAGGGGTACCACTACGTGTACCGGTGCCGCATCGAGAACGCGAGGTGCGCCGGGGCCCACCCTTCTCCCTGGCTGCCCGGCGCGCGCCGCAACCACCTGAGGTTCAAGCCTTGAGCGCCGCGCGGCCCTTGCCGCGCGCGGCAGGAAGGAGAAGCTGCAGCTGGTCAGCCGGCGCCTGGTCTTCAAGAATGAGGACGGCGCCACGGTGGTCGACGTGGCGCGCGGCGCGCCGGGTGCGCGGCCGCCGCCCGCCCGCGCGGGCGCCCCGCGGCGCCCGCCGCGGCCCTGACCGCGCGCCCGGCGCCGCAGGCGTGGTGGGCTGCACGCCCACGCTCCGGCACAACGACTGCTTCCAGTACCACAGCCGCGTCACGCTGCCGGGTGCGCCGCCCGGCCCCCCGGGTGTGCGGCCGCAGCGCGGCCCGCGCGCCTGCGCTGACGCGCGGCCGGCTGGGGCAGGGCCCGCGGGCTCCCTCCGCGGCGCGTACCAGATGACCACCAAGCCGCAGGCGCCGGGCGTGCCGGTGCGCGGCTTTGACGCGGCGATCGCGCCCTGCCGCTTCCTGGCGGAGCACCCCGTGCGCACGCTGCCGTGGCCGGGCTGACCTGTTGCGCGCCGGGCATTGTATGGTTTTCATGTCGGGGGCGGGTCAGGGCGCGCATCTGTGTTCGTAGAGCTCTTGCTGGCCAGGGTAGTCTGTATGTGTGAGCACTAGTGCGGACTCCGCTGTTGTATACACACGCCCATCGATGTACAGCCAGCTCATCCCAGCCTAGCCCAGCTAGACGCCAGGGCTGCCAGGCACGGCAAAGCCACCCTTGCGCTCGCCCAGCGCCGGATGGCCTGACTGCGCGGGCACGGCGCCCTGCTGCCGGGCGGCCTTGTACCAGTCGGCGGCCGGCAGCCGGCACGCCACGCGGTCGCAGACGTGCGCCGCGCCGCGCAGCCGCGCCTCCGCGGGCAGCCCCGCGTCCCGCGCGCGCGCCTGCGCCGCGCCCGGGCGGCCGCCGGCGCGCGCCTCCGGCTGCGCGCCCCTGCGCACGTGCCCCGCCCACAGCGGGACGTCCGCCGGCATGCCAGCCTCCGCCGCGGCGTCCGCCGCCGCGCTCATGAGCTCGGCGCCGCCGGCGCCCGGCAGGGGCAGGCGCGGCGCCGCCGGCGCCGGCTCCAGCAGCGCCTGCGGGGGCGGCAGCGGCGCGGCGCGCCCGCGCAGCGCCGCCAGCTCTCGCCGCCCGGCGCTCTGCACCGCCAGCGCAGCCTCGTCCAGCGCGCCGCGCCGCGCGTCGTCCAGGTAGCCCGGGAACATGCGCATGCCTGCGCGCGCGGCGCGCCGTCAGCGCGGCCCGGCGCAGCGCCGGCCGCCGCCGCCGCATGCGCGCGGAGCGCCCCGCTGTCGCGCAGCGCGCGCATGGCAGGGCGGCGGAGCGCGCACCGGCGGCGTCCTCGAGCGCATCGAGCGGCACCGTGAAGGCCGCGAGCGGCGTGTCCGGCTCGATCTGCGCCGCGCGCGCGGGCTCGGCGCCGGTTGTAGGTAAGGGTTGGGGTGGCCCTACCATGATGCGGCGGGCGCGCGCGCACCGCCGCATTGGGCAGCACCCACGCGCCCACCAGCGTCTGCTCGCCGCCCGGCCCGCGCGCCTCGGCCAGCACGGCCTTGAAGAAGTGCGTGGGTACCGCCACCAGCCGCGGCGGCTGGCCTGCGGCCGCCGCGCGCCTGTGAGCGCTCGCCCGCGTACGGGCGCGCGCCCGTGTGCGGCGGGCGGGGGTGCGGCCGGGCGCGGGCGCGCCGATCATGGGGTGCTGCATCAGGTAGCCCTGCGGCGTGCGCTGCGGGAGATACAGCGGCCCGGTCAGCACGTACACGTCCTCCGCCGCGGACGTGAGCTGCTTGATGAAGCGCTCGAACCTGGCCCAGTAGTCCCTGGCGCGGCGCGGCCGGCCGCCCCGTCAGGGTCCCGCTCGGGGCCAGGCGCCGGGCGCCGGGGCGCCGTGCACCCTGGGGCCGCACCGGTTGAAGCCCTTGCCGACCTGCGGGCTGATGTTGGACAGGACAAAGGTGTCCGTCATCGCGTCCTGCGAGGCCTTGTAGTTGGCGGCCGGCGCCTGCGGTGCAGCGCCCGCCGTCGGCCAGCGCTCGGGCGCCCGCGCGGGCGGCGCGGCGCGCCAGGCGCACCAGGTGGCCGCGGTCAAAGCCCGAGGCGCGAAAGTCGGACAGCCGGCTGCGAAAGCGCGGCTCGATGCCGGCGTCCTCGTAGAACTCGAGCTTCTTCCTGCGCGCGGCGGCCCCGGAGCGCTTGCGGAGCCTGCACGCCGCGCCCAGTTTGCGCCGGCACAGCCAAGGGGTCCGTACCGCTGCGCATCGCCGCTCGAGCGCTCGCGGGAGACGTGCTCGAGCACCCAGCGCGGGTTGCGCAGCCGGTAGTCGTAGCACACGACAAAGTGCCGGAAGGCGCGCAGGTTGTCGCTGCTGGGCGCGCCATACTTGAGCGCGCTGTGCCGCAGGACGCTGGCCTCCCTACTGCGGGCTGCGGGCGCCACATGCGAGTCACCGCACGCTCAGCGCCCGGCAGCTATCTCGCCGTCCACAGCCGCAGGCAGGCTGCGCTGCACCTGCCGCAGCCTTGTGCTCCTAGCAGAGTCGCAGCAGCAGTGCCAGCGCACCGGTGAGGACGATGTACGTCGCTGCGGCGCCTGCTCCAAGGCCGATGAGGAGGCCAGCGCCCAGGTGCCTGCGCCGCACGACGCCCGCTCACGCCCAAGCGCCTTGGACGAAGCGGGGCCGGTGCTGAGACACGCAGCACAGCACGGCGCCCTGTCGCTGGGCATTGCCTTGAACAAGATGCGGCCAGCGCCAGCACAGGCACCATGTGCGCAGAGTTGCTCGCAGCCAGCCGCACCTGCTGAGCATCCCAGTTGAAACAGGGAGTGTTGGCCGCAGGGAGTGATGGTGCTGCGAGAGTCTGAGACAGTCAGGACACCTTGGTCCTAGCTAGCTCTCTAGTGTGATTAAATAACAGTTTTGTGGGGCCTCCACATGCAAGACAGCACGTTACCTTGGGGAGCGGAGTTGGCCTGCCATGCTTCAGCTGCTTGTCGCATTTACACTGCTGTTGCCTACACATGAAGGCATGGCATGCAAAGTGCCGCCCCGGGCCGTGCATGGTGCTGGGCAGACCGCCAGCAGACAAACTTGCTAGGAGCACTCGCACACAGGCAGCCGGTGCCCCGCCCTTTGCGGTGCGGGTGCGCCCGGCGCCAAGCAGGAACGGGTTTGTACGGGGCTGCCGCCGCAGGCCCAGGCATCGCCGGCGCGCCTGCTGGACACTGTACAGGCCGGACACGCCACGCTCAAAGGAATTTCTGCCGCGCCTCGCATGCCAGGCTCCCACGCGTGCGGCCGCCCAGGCCTGGATGCTGCTCCAAGCCTGTGCGGCCGCGCCCGCTGCGCAGGCTGTCGGGGCCAGCTGGCGCCCGGGCAGGACAGGGCGCCGCGGCCGCCGCGCGGCCGTGCCCGGCCGCCCCGCCCGGCGGCATAAGAATAGCTATAGTCCGGCAACGCAAGCAGGGCCCACCAAGCAAAGCTCGCCGAGCGGACCAAAAACGCGGCTGGCCGCGGACCGTAAAAAGCGGTGCGGCCGCGCCGGGCCCCGGACTAGCTAGCGCGCCGCGCCCGGCAGCGCTTTCCGCGAGCGCGGCAGGCCGGGCGCCGGGTCGGCGGCCGCCGCGCCGGCGAGCTCGCGCAGGCCGCGCTGCGCGGTGCCCAGCGCGCGCTGCACGGCCTGCCCGATGAGCGAGTCTGCGATGGCCTCCGCGACCGACGGCGGCGCCGGCGGCGCGCGCGGCGCCGCAGGCGGCGGCGGCGCGCCGTCGATGGTGGCCACCGAGTCGCGCCCGGGGCCGGAGGGCCGGTTCCAGGGCAGCTCGCTGGCGGACTGCGGCGGGCTGCCGCCGGGCCCCACCGCCGAGCCGGCGCCCCCGCTGTCTTCGACCTTGCCCACGCCTGCGCGCGCGCGGCGCGCGTCAGCGCGGGCTCCCGCTGGACGGCCGCCCCCACGCGCTGCCCGGCCGCATGCACACCCGCGAGCAGGCCAGCAAAGGCAGCAGGCCGCGGCGGCGGGGCGCACTGGTGCTGCCGTTGCCAAAGCCCGACGAGAAGGTGCCCACGCCGGCGTTGCCGCCCGCTGCGCTCACGGGCACCAGCGCAAGCGCGGCCTGCGTGTTGAGCAGGCCCGAGACCAGCTGCGCGCCTGCCGCCGCGCGCGCACGCCCGTGGGGCGGACGCCATGGGAGCGCAGCCACAGCTCTGCGGCGAGCGGCGCGGGGGGCGTCAACGCACCTTGGATCGGCGTCGCGGACGCCATCATGATGCGCTTCAGGTCCTGCCCCACGCCCACGTTGGGCGGCAGCGTGCTGACGTTGAAGCCGTTCTTGCAGTACCTGCGCGCCCCCCGCCCGCGTGTCGGCCGCGGCGGCGCGCCCGGTCGGGGCGCAGGGCAGGCGGGGCCGACCGCGGGGGCGGCCCGGCGGCGGGAGGGGGGGGTGCGCACTGCGCCAGCATCAGCGCGGCCGTGCCGGCCACGTGCGGCGTGGCCATGGACGTGCCCGACAGCGTGATGTACAGGCCGCCCAGGCCCGTGGACAGCACTTGCACGCCGGGCGCCGCGATGTGCACCGTCTTGGCGCCGTAGTTGCTCCGGCTCCTGCGCCAGACGCGCGCGCCGCGTCAGGCGCCGCGCCGCCGGCCGCGGCCAGCCTGTACCTTATGCTGTGATGTACAGGCCGCTGAGTGGCCCCTGACTTGGGACGCCCGGCCGCCGCGCGCGCCGCACCAGACTTGGTTGGTGTTGGTGGATGCGGCGACCGCCATGATGACCGCGTCCGGCAGCGAGGACGGGTAGTGCGCGGTCGTGTCCGTGTTGACGCCCTCGTTGCCGGCCGACGCGACGATGAGCGACCCGCGCGCCGCCACGTGGTCGATCGCGGTCTGCCGCCGGCGCGGCGGTCAGCGCCCGGCGCGCCGAGCCTGCCGGGGTTGCCGGGCACGCGTGGGCTATGGCGCGCGCCTGCAGCGACTGCGAGTAGTCCACGCCGCCCCACGAGTTGGACAGCACCTGCGTGTCCTTGGACAGGCAGTACTCGAAGCAGCGGATGGCGTCCGAGACCCAGCCGTTGCCGGTGGAGTCCATGAAGCGGCACGTCACGATGCTGGCCACCTGCGCGCGGGCGGCCGCGGGCGGGTCGGGCGCCCGCGCCGGCGTGCCGCGCGCGCCCCGCGCGCGCGCGCTGCCCCGCGCCGCCGGCCGCGCACCTGGTTGATGCCGGTCACGCCGAGGCCGTTGTTGCCCACCGCGCCCACCACGCCCGCCACGAACGAGCCGTGCCCGTTCTGGTCCTGCACGTTGCCGTCCTTGCCGCCGTTGACAAAGTTCGCGCCATAGATGTCGTCGACGATGCCTGCGCGGCGCGGCACGGCGCGTCAGCCGCCGTAACCGTTGGCGCGGAGTGGGGCGCAGGCATTGTTGACCGGCTCCGCGCCAACGGCGCGCGCGCGGGCGCACCGTTGCCGTCGTCGTCGATGCCGTTCTGGTACCCGTTCGCGGCCGTGGCCCCCGGGCCATTCATCTCGATGGCATTCATCCACAGGTTGGGCTGCAGGTCCGGGTGCGTCACGTCCGTGCCGGTGTCCACCATGCAGACGCGCACCTGGTGCAGCCCACAGCCCTGTTGGTGGCCGCGCCGGTGCTGCGTTCCGCCCATGCGCCGCAGAGCGGCGGCCGCCTCGCCAGCGGGGGGGGCAGGGGCCGGGCGCACCTGGCCCTGCGGCCCGCCGAGCGGCCCGCCCAGCTGGCCGGCGGCCCACGCGCCGGGCGCCTTGATGGCCGCCATGTTCCACTGCTTGGGGAACAGCGGGTCGTTCGGCTGCGCGGACGGCGACTCCATGCGCACCCGAAAGTCCACCTCGCACGTCGTCACGTCTGCGCGCCGGGCGCCCGGGGGTCGTCAGGGCGCCCTGTGGTGCGCCAAACCGCGCGGCGCGCGCCGCAGGGCCAGCGGCGGGGCGGGGCGCGGCGCGGATGCGCGCGCGACGCCCCAGGCCGCGCACCCGGGTTGAGCTCCCGCAGGTACTTGCAAAGCTGCGCCGGGGACAGCGTCGTGTGGTTGACATTGTACACCTCCAGCGGCACCAGCGTGCCCTTGAAGGCCTGGTGCAGCGAGGCCACGGCCGCTTTGGCACCGGCGGCCAAGGCCTGGCCGGGCCCGGTGAAGTCGCCCGAGAAGACGCCCGTCTCGCTGTCCGGCCGCTGAATCATGAGCTTGAAGCCGTCCTGCGCGGCCATCACGTCGGTTGGTTGGAGGGCCTGCACATGCCATCTGCGAGTCCGGGCGCCGAGCCGCACAGGCGCCCGCGGAGCGGCAGCCAGGCGCACCAGGAGTGACATACTGCCTACAGTCACCTGTGCGCCGGCCAGGAGCGGTAGTAGCCAGAGGCACCAAGCCCCCAGGGGTGCCCGGCGTGCCATTGCGGCCGCTCCGCGGGGGAGTACAGGCTGTGGCTCTCCCACGCGGTACTAGCACTCCATCCGGCGGCCTGCAGTGCGTGAGGGTGCCCTGACTAGCGGAGGCACGCCCGGCGTGGTTCCGCGAGTTTGAGCTTGCGTATCCCCTGGCCTAGGGTTGTCCCGGCTGCTCTGCAGCTCACGGTTGGAGGCTTTGCCGCATCAGCGCGGCGCAGAGCCCCTTGCGATTAGCTACGTAGCTTCAGCATCACCGCTGCGCCAGTCCCTGCAGGCGCCGTGCCAACACGTGTTGCGCGGTCGGCGCTGCGCTCACGCAAGAGAGCAGGCCTGTTGTGGTGCCGAGCGCAGAGCGTGAGGGCGGAGGCGGCTGGGCGTAGCCGCTGCTCGCCAAAATAAAACGGCAGGCTTTGGTGCGCGGCCGGCGCGGGCGCGGGCCGGGATGTAGGAGCCCCGCTGTCTATGCTGCGGGATGCTTTTGGGCGGCTGGGCACCCGGCTGCTGGCGCGAGCCGCGGCCGCACGCTGCGGCAAGTGGGGCTGCGGCGCGGCGGCGGCGGCCGGCGCGCCGGCGGGTCGGGCATGCCCGCAGTTTGCTCGGCCCTTCAGCGCGCACCCGGCGCACCTGCCCGAGGAGGAGCTGCCGCCCGACACGGCCGGGTGCGCGCGCCCCGCCCGTGCGGCGCGCCACCTAGCTACGCGTGTGGCGCCGGCTGCAGCCAGCGCACGGCATCGCCTGCGGCGCCGCCTGCGACGGCTCTGGCACACACCAGCTCGGGCGCGCGCAGCTGAGGCGCCAGCTGAGGGCGCCGGCTGAGCGCGCGCGGGTGCGGCGGCAGGGAGGAGCGGCTGGCGGCGGAGCTGGCCGCGCACAACCAGCTGGTGACGCAGCTGACGCTGCTGCACCACCAGGTCCGCTCGCAGAACGACGCGCCACGCGGCCGCACGCCGACCAACCTGCTGGCGGACGCGTACTACGCGCCCGTGCGGCGCGCGCCCCGCCCGCCCGCCCGCCCCCGGCTTCGCGCTGCCGGGCCTGGCAGCGCCGGGCCTGGCCCGGCGCGCCCGGACTCCTCTCGCGCCTGCTTGCGAGGCCGCGGCCGGGCGCGTCGCGCGGGCGCTGCTCCGCGGCAAGCCAGGACAGCCGCGCGCGCACGGCCCGCACCTGGACTCCAGCCGGCTGACTGCGGCTGCGCGCGGCCAGTGCGATGCATGGTGGCGACGCATGGCCACGCGTGCTGGGTGGTGGCTGTGCAACGAGGTTCTGCAGCCACTGTGACGCATGGCGCACGCGCGCGCGCCGGCCGGCTGATTCGGGCCGCTCGGGGCCCAGGCTGTACCTGGACGAGCTGGGCGAGGGCGGCGGCCTGACGGCCGCGCAGGAGGCCGTGCGCGAGCGCTGGCTGCGCCAGCTGGACATCGAGCGCAGCGCCGTGCTGCGCAGCGTGCAGCGCTATCTGATGGATACAGAAGCCGCCAAGGCGCGCGGCTCAGCCGCCGAGCTCGGCCCTGGCCGCGACAAGGCGCTGGAGTGGTTTGCGCCGCTCGTGGCTGCCATCCGCGCCGAGCAGGAGCTGGTGCGCGGCCCGCTCGCGTGCTTGCGCCCCGGCCATCTGATGCAGACCGCGCTGCCCAGCGCTGAGCGAGCGTATCCGGGACGCGTCATCGCGGGCGCCCGACGCCGCGGCGCCGGGCGGCGCAGTGCGGCGAGCAGACGTGGGCGCTGGACCGCCGCGTGTACGGCCCGCTGCTGCTGTGCCTGCCGCCGGAGCCGCTGGCGGTCATCACGCTGCACTGCGCGCTCAGCTCGCTGCTGGGCGGCAAGCCCAGCTCCGGCATGGGCGGCGCCCAATTCGACACTGATATGCGGCGCGAGGCCGGCAGCGCGCGCGTCATCAACCTGGTGCTGCAGATCGGGAAGGCGCGCCATGCCGCCGCTGCCCTGCGCTGCCTGTTGCGGCCGCCTGAGGGCGCAAGCGGCGGCGCACAGTTGCAGGAACCCACAATGCCGGCCCAGAATGTCTAAAGTGGCCTGCCGATGGTTCGGAGCGGCATCGACGGGCGGTGCTGCGCGCGCAGCCTGTTGTGCAGCTGCTGCCGCCGTGCGCGGCCCCTGCCTGCAGAGCGGGCCCAGGGGCGGCTGCGCGCGCGGCGCAGGCGGTGCAGCAGCAGGTGCACCTGGACAACATGCGCGAGCGCGCCGCCGCCGCCAACGCGCGCGGCGAGGCGGTGCGCGCCTGGCGCCCGCCCTCTCGTCGATGTGGCGCTGCCGGGTGGTTATCCGCCACTGTCCTGAGCGCTGTAGCATCTCCTTTGGCCGGTGCCCCAGCCGCCCTTGTCCGTTAAGAAGAGAGGCTCGGACCTGCGCAGCAAGGCGGGACCGGCCGCCGGCGTGGGGCCGCCTGCCGGCTCGCCCCGAGCCGCGGCACGGCTGACGCGCGGCGCGGGGGTGTCAGGCGACGCGCGCTCTGCGCGACGCGGGCCTGCTGCCAGCGGCGGGCGAGGAGCTGACGGCGCACCAGCGCGCGGCGCTGGAGGGCGACCTGGCCGGCCTGCCCGACCTGCCCGAGGAGACGCGCGCCTGGCTGCTGGTGCGGCCCGCCCAGCAGGCGCCCAGTAGGGCGCGGTGTTAGGTGGTGTGCAGCAGGGCGCGGTGTTAGGTGGTGTGCAGCAGGGCGGCACCCGCGCACAGGTGCCCAAGCCATGCCCGCGTGCGGCGTAGTGCCCGCTCCCGGCCCGCAGGGGGCCCGGGGGGGTGCGGGGGTGGTGCAAAGCGCGGCGCGGGGCCTGACGCGCGCGGCGGGCGGCAGGGCGTGGAGGGCGGCGCGGCGGCGCGGCTGCAGGCGCTGCGCAAGCGCCACGCCAAGCCGTCCACCAAGGTCGTCGTCCAGCGCACGCGCAAGCGCATGCGCGAGTGCACCTCCTGGGAAAGGTCCGACCTGGTGAAGGTGTGCGGCTGCCCCCGCGTGCCCCAGGGCGACGCCAGGCTCTCAGGGGCTCTCAAGGGCTCCCGCCGGAGAGCCCGCCGGTGCGCGGCGCCGCGCGGCCGCCCCGCGCCGGCGCGCCGAGCCGCGCCTGAGGTGCTGCCTTACCCCAACCAACCCTACCCTTGCGCGCACCAGCTGGGCGCGGCGCTGGTCAACGTGCTGATGGACGTTGCGGAGGTGACGCCGTACCGGCGCGACGTGGCCGGCCGCGTGCTGGGCGGCGAGCCGCCGCTGCCGCCGGTCAAGGCCTTCTGGCGGCGCACTGCATTCCGCACCGACGGGCGCCAGCACGGCATCCTGTTCTGCCACGACGAGGTCCTGCGCCAGATCTCGGCCGCCGAGCAGGCGTGCCCCGGCGCTGCCCGCGGCGCGCGGCCGCGCCCTTGTGCCAGGAAGTAGCCCTGTGGAAGCCACTGCAGCGTGTCGTTGGGTTCTCTGTTTGCTTGTGAGATGCTACCATCTGCACCTGATCTGATCCAACATTCTATTGAACAACCAAGCGCCTGAGTATGGTCTTTGCCGCTCCCGGCGCTGCCCCAGCGGCGCGGGCGGCGCGCGGCAGCGCTGAGGCGGCGCGCGCGCGCCGCGTAGGGCCTGCGCGAGGCCATGGTGCCGCAGTTCATGCCGATGCTGGTGCCGGCGCGGCCGTGGACGCACCATGACCGCGGCGGCCACTTGCTGGCCGACCAGGAGGTGGTGCGCATGCACGGCAACCCGGCGCAGCGCGCGGAGCTGCGCGACGCGGACGCGGCGCCGCCTGCGGAGCGCCGCATCTCGCAGGCGCGGCCCGCGCCTCACAGCGTCACCGGCGCAGGCTGCAGGCGCCGGGCGTGCGCGTCGCGCCCGGTGCTGCGCCCACATGCTCCGGCTGCGGCACGCTGTCGTGGCGCCGGGCGCGCGCGCGCGCGCCGGCGGGGCGCGGAGTTGCGTGCGGCGCTCCGCGGCTGTGTCTGTTTCACCCTCCAGCTACCGGCGTGCGGCAGCGCGCCCGTTGAGCAGGCGCGGCGCGCGGGCGCAGGTGTACGCCGCGCTGGACGTGCTGGGGCAGGTGCCCTGGCGCATTAACGGCCCCGTGCACGCGGCCGTGGAGGCGGCGTGGGCGGCCGGCGGCGGCCTGTGCGATCTGCCGAGCGCGGCGGACCTGCCGCCGGTGCCGCCGCCGCGCGCTGTGCGATTTTGGCCCGCGCCCAAGCGCGGCGGGCAGCTGCTGCTCACGGTGCGCGCCCGCCCCGCCCGCCCGCGCGGGGTGGCGTGCCTGCCGGGGGTGCTTGCGCCAACGGAGTGTCCAGGCAGCGCCAAGCTGGCCTGGCGTGCACGGCGAGTGGCGGACGGCGACGCGCATGTGGCGGGGCCGCCAGGCGACCGCGGCCGAGACGGGCACGGAGGCCTTCTACCGCCGCCTGGCCAACGCGCGCATCAAGAAGGCGAACCGCGAGACGCACTCGCTGCGCTGCGACGTCAACCTGAAGCTGGGCGTGCGCCGCCCGCCCGCCCGCCCGCCGCGCGTGCGCGCAGCCTGCGCACCGGCGGCCCTGCCGGGACCGCGTTTGCATCAGGGTATGCTTAGGGTTGAGGCCCGACCCCGGCGCGGCGCGCAGGTCGCGCGCGAGTTTGCGGCCGAGGACGCGTTCTACTTCCCGCACAACCTGGACTTCCGCGGCCGCGCGTACCCGATGCACCCGCACCTCAACCACCTCGGCAACGACGTCTGCCGCGGCCTGCTGAGCTTTGCGGACGCGCGCCCGCTGGGCCGCAGCGGGCTCGGCTGGCTCTACGTGCAGGCGCGGCCCCGCGCCGCGCGCTCGCTCTGCACCGTTTTCGAACGCGGGGCCTGGCTGCAGTGCGGCGCTAGCCTAATCCAACCCTATCCTCGGCGCGCAGGTGGCCAACTCGTACGCCCGCGGCGGCGTCGACAAGCTGCCCTTCCATGGGCGGCAGCGCTTTGTGCAGGAGCACCTGACCGCCGTGCTGGACTCCGCCGAGCGGCCGTTTGAGGGGTCCAGGCGCGCGCCCGCCCGCCGCCCCGCCGGCCGCGGCGCAGCCGCCCCGCTCGGGCGCGCGCTGCCGCCGCGGCCGCGACACGCCAGCGCCGCGCCGCGCGACGCTCGGCGGGCGGGGGCCGGGGGGCTGAGGGGCCGCGGGCGCGCGCCAGGTGGTGGCAGGAGGCGGAGGACCCGTGGCAGTGCCTGGCGGCGTGCATGGAGGTTCGCGACGCGCTGGCCTCGGGCGACCCGGCGGGCTTCCGCTCGCGGCTGCCGGTGCAGATGGACGGCTCGTGCAACGGGCTGCAGCACTACGCCGCGCTGAGCCGCGACGAGGCCGGCGGCCGCTCCGTGAACCTGCTGCCCTGCGACCGCCCGCAGGCGCGCCGCCCGCGCGCCGCCCGCGGCGCCCCGCTCGGCAGCGGCGCCTGGTGGCAGCGGTGTAACGGGCCCCTCTGCATGTGTGCGCGGCGCGCCCCTCGCGCCAGGGCTGGATGTGGTGCTTGCGCGCTGCGTCCCGCGAGCGCTGCGCCGGCGGCGGCGCGTGTCCACGGCGCGCTGGGCGCAGCGCATGCGCGCCGCTGCGCGGCGGGCGCGGCCGCTGACCCGCGTGCGCGCGCGCGCCGCAGGACGTGTACAGCGGGATCGCGGCGCTGGTGGCGGAGCACGTGGGTTGCGAGGCGGCCGCCGGCCGGCCGGAGGCCGCGCTGCTGGCCGGCGCGATCGACCGCAAGCTCGTCAAGCAGACCGTGATGACCTCCGTGTACGGCGTGACCTTCATCGGCGCGCGGCACCAGATCGCCGCGCGCCTGAAGGAGCGCGGCTGGCAGACCGACGAGTCGGCCACCTTCAAGGCCAGCACGTACGGCGCCAAGGCGCGCGCGGCGTTGCCTCCCCTCCCCCAGCGCGCTGCGGCGCGCCCCGCTCCGGCTGCGAGCCTGGCAGGTTTTTTTTGTTGTTTTTTCTCAAACACCTGCAAGACCACTTTCTCCATGCGCCGCAGGTGACACTGGAGGCGCTGGGCACCATGTTCAGCAGCGCGCGGCTGGTCATGGCGTGGCTGGCGGCGTGCGCGCGCGAGGTCGGCGCGCACGGCGCGCCCGTGGCCTGGCACACGCCGCTGGGCCTGCCCATCGTGCAGCCGTACCGCCGCAAGGCGCGCCCCCGCTCAGGCGCCGCCCTGCCGGGCACATGACAGCTGGTCCTGCCTCGGCGCTCGGTCACCCGGCGATGGGACGCGGCTCGTGCGCGCCGCGCCGCCAGCCCTCCGAGCGCCGCGCGCTCGCCTGCGCGCACGGCTACCGCCGGGCAGCGACCGCGGGATGGATCCCTACGGGGCCGCGCCGCGCGCGGCTGACGCGCGCGGCGCCGCGCGGCGCAGGACACCGAGGCGGTGGTGACGGTGCTGCAGCGGCTGATGCTGAGCCGGCATGGGGACGCGCCGGTGGACCGGCAGCGCCAGCGCTCGGCATTCCCGCCCAACTACATCCACTGCATCGACTCCTCGCACATGATGCTGACCGCGCTCGCGTGCCAGCGCGCGGGCGCGCCCCCGCCGCGCCCGGCCCCCCGCTGCGCGCTTGCCGCCTGCTCGTGTGTGTGGCCATCCGGCCGGGACGCCGCGTCCCGTGGACGCGCTCACGTGCGCGCTGCGGCTGCTGCGTGTGTCATGGCGCCACGCACGCAATACCGCCGGGGGCCTGGGGTCGGCGCTTACATGGCCTCAGCAAGGCATGCTGTCATGCAGTGATTGTATGACTCTCTTGGGGGCTGCCAGGGCTGGCGTTTGCGGGCGTGCACGACTCGTTCTGGACGCACGCGGGCACGGTGGACGAGATGAACCGGCTGCTGCGCGAGGCGTTCGTGGAGCTGCACTCGCGGCCGCTGCTGCAGGAGCTCGCCGACGAGCTGCAGGCGCGCGCCAGGCCCCCTGTGAGCCGCAGCGGCATGGATGCCAGCCCCGCTCATGCCCCGCATGCGAGTTGCAGTGACCCCCGCATGCGAGTTGCAGCGCCCGTCCTGGGCCGCATCGGCGGACAGGACGTGTGAGCGCGGGGCGCTGTTGGCGCGCGGGCGTGCCTGCCCTCGCCTGCGCCGCGCGTGCTGCCGGGCGCCCCCGCGCGTGCGAGCGCGGTGGCTGACGCGGGCGCCGCGCCGCAGGCGCGCCACCCGGCGGCCGCCATCCCGCCCGTGCCCGAGCTCGGCACGCTGGACCTGCGGCAAGTGCTTGACGCGCCCTACTTCTTCAGCTGAGCGCCGCCGCCGCCGCGCGGGGCGCCCGCCGCAGGGCCTGCGGGCGCTTGCGGGGTTGGCGGAGGCCGCGCTGCCGCCGCTGCTGTGTTTTTGAAAGCGCCGCCGGCCTGCGTGCCGGCGGCGCAAGGCTGCTCGCATAGCGTTGGGAAAACGGTTTGGGAGCGGCTCGTGGGCATTGCTTGTAGCATAGTTAGGTACGGCGGCCCTGCGGAGGATGCTCATGGGCAGCATCGTTGCCTGCTTGTCCGCCTGTCAGATGCCGCTGGTGCACCTTCAGGCGCCAACGGATATTGTTTTGTAGTGAGGGGAGCGTGCGAGCTGTGGTCAGATAGCAACCAATGCATGTCGTGCAGCTGCCAAGTGCTTGATCTGCTGGCCGCTCGGTTCGGGCCCTGACATGTGTCCAACGTTCTATACCATGACCCACAGATCAACATGAGACACAAACCTGTCACAAACAGACCCAGGAACATCAAGCGCCTAGACATACCAGTGACCCCGTTTGACCGTCCCGCAAGGGCCTTCCACATGTGCCAGGCCCGAGCCCGGCCGGCCTAGTGCCGCCCGGGCTCGTCGTCGTAGCCGGCCGCGCGGCCGCTGCGCCCGGCGGCCGCCGGCGCGGCCGCCAGCGCCGGCGCGCCGGTCAGCGGCGTCTCCAGGCCACGCCAGGTGCGCCGGGTCGCCAGGAACTCCGCCGCGCTGCCCGCCGGCGCGAGCGCGCCCGCGCCGCGCGCCGAGAGACCGGCGCCCTGCGCGAGCGCCAGCGCCAGGCCGGTCGGCTGCTTGCCGTCGCCGGGGCCCTCTGGCGGCGCGGCGGCCGCGGCGAGTACGGCGCCAAAGTCGGCGCTGTAGGCGCCAGTATAGGGCGCGCCGGTGAAGGCGGCCAGCGCCTCGGCCGGCGTGATGACCGGCGCCAGGTACTCCTTGCTGTCCAGGATGTGGCCCTGTGCGCGCGCGCGCCGCGCTCGCTCTCCGGCGCCCCGGCGCGCGGCGCGGCCCGAAATGCGGAGGCTCGCGCGCGCTCGGGCGGCGCGCACGCCAGGCGATGCGCGCGCACAGCCTGCCGGCCGCCGCGCCCGCGAGACTCGCGTCGCGCGCGGCCAGGGCGCTGCCGGGCGGCGCGCGCGCGGGGGGGCGGGCGCGCGCCTGCGGGTCGGCCACCAGCACGAACACCTCGATCTCCGGGAAGTTGGCCAGCTTGGCCGGGCTGGGCTTGCCGACCAGCACGGTGTACGTGCGCTTGCCCGCGCGCCGCGCGAGCGTGCGCACCGCCGCCACCGCCTCGCGGTAGCCCGCCGCGCCGAGCGTGCCCACGAGGATGCCTGCGCGCGCGCGCGCGCTTCACGCAGGGGTTGCGGGCCGGGCCTTGGGGGCCAGCTTGGCTCCGCTGAGTGCGCCGGCGGAACGCGCTCCCAGGCGGGCGCCGCACGGGAGGGTTGTGATGCAGCCCTGAGGACAGCATGGATAGGGGTAGGGTTAGCCAGGCTGCTATAAACCCAGTCGATGGCAGCCTGAGCGGGAGGGCCGCCGCCGCAACACGCTCGTGCGGACGCCAGGGGCACGCGCGGCCGCAGGCGCACCCACGATGCTGGCCGCGCGCGCCTTCTCAACCAGGAAGCGGCGGCGGCGCAGCGCAGCGCGCAGCGCCGCCGGCAGGCCCTCGACCAGGGCGCCGCCCGCCGCGTCCAGCGCCGCCCAGCGCGCGTCGGGCGCCGTCAGCTGCAGCTGCGCCAGCGCCGGCGCGTCCCCCTCGCCCACCCACAGCCAGGCGCACTCATCTGCCTGCGGCCGCCCGCGCCCGCCAGCCCTCAGGCGCCCCTCCGTGAGCCCTGGCCCGCCGGCAGCGCCAGCAGAGGGCCATCTCGCTGCACAGGCGGAAAACACAAGCGCGACAGAGCCGACAACTGGTGAGCGCCCGGGCCGCGCCTGGACGCCCGCGGGCAGCTGCCAGCAATACCCAGCCAGCGCCGTGCGGCCGGGCGGCGGCGCGGCGCGCGGCCCCGGCTCCAGCTGGCGCGCCGCCGCGTCGGCCAGCACCACGGCCGCGCCGCCGCCACCGCCGGCGGGCCCGGGCGGCGCCGCGTCCAGCGCCGCCCGCAGCGCCGGCGCCGCCCAGAGCAGCGGCTGGTCCAGGAGCACGACCACCGCGCGCGCGCCGGCCAGGCCGGCCGCGTGCGCGGCGACGGCCGCGGCCAGCGCGGCCGGCGCCGCCGGCGCGCGCCCGAACACAAAGTACGCCGGCAGGCGCGACAGCGCGCTGAGCGACGCGCGGCCATAGTGCACCTGCGCGCGGCGCGCGCGGGTGGCGCCGCGGCGGGCGCGCAGCGCCGCGGGCGGGGTCGGCAGGCGGGCGGAGGGCGGCGCGCACGACGCAGTGGGCGTCCACATGCAGCGCGGCCACCTCGTCGACCGCGGTCGCCTGGTACGTCGTGTCCGCCAGCACGAACGCCTGCACGGTGGCCCCCGCGGCCGCGCAGCCGGCCTGCAGCGCCGCGGCCACGTCCGCCGCGTGCGCCTGCAGCTCGTCCGGGAACTGCAGCGTGACGCGTGTGAAGCCGCGCGCCAGGACGAAGCGCACGCAGCCATCGATGTCCCACTGCTCGCGCCAGGCCGCGCAGGCCGCGCTCATGCCAGGGCGCCCGCGGGCCGCCCGTCCTTGAGCGACGAGCCTGCACTTTGTGGGCCGGCAACGAGCGAAGTGAGCAGGAGGAGCTCCTTGGGCCTAGCTCTTCCTGCAGTAAGGGCAAGACCTGGCCAGGCCCTCCACATACAGCCATCCGACTCGGCACAAAAAAAAAGCAGTGTCCAGAGTCCGCAGATCCTTCCTGCAACTGGTGTAAGTTCTCGCTATGGACGCTGTAGGCTGCTCAGGCCGCGTATCCGCCGCCGCACATCCTGCACTGCCCGCCCACCCGCAGCGCCTTGTGTGCAGTGCGCACGGCGCAAGCCCAGCGTTTAAGGCTGTGCGGAGCTGGCTGCAGCACGGTGCGCTTTTTCCTTGCCTTGCCCCACCGCGAGCGGCATTGCCGGTCACTATTTTGCGCCATTGACCGGCACTGTCTTGCAGGCACGGCCGCCGGCCGCGGACTGCGCCAACAAAGAGGCGCAAGCTGCGCTTCAGCAGCAGAGCGGGACGCGGTACGGGAGCATCGGCCAACTTTCCCTTGTCCTATGCCCACAACGTTTGTACATGACGGGCGCACACGCGCCCCCACCTCCTGAATATCTGGTGGCACTGCCTGCGGCGCTGCGGTACCCTCACTGCAGCGCCCTCGCTGCAGCGACGCTGGCGCGAGCGGCAGGCGGCGTACACCATTAGCTACAAGCACCTGCTGCTGGCCATCCTGGACGAGAACCCGTACCTGGGCGCCGGGTCCAAGCAGGCGCTGGCCGCCACGGCCGGCCTGGCCGTGCAGAACAGCTCGCGGATCACGGTGCTCATGGTCGATGCGCACGAGCCCAGCGGCGACCCCGCCGTGCGCCTCGACACCATCCAGTGGTGCGCGCCGCGTTTCCGAGCCAGGCTCTGCGCGCTCTGCACGGAGGCTGCCGCGCGGGGCGCGCTCACGCGCCACGCTGCCGCAGGCACCTCCGCGAGGGCGGCGTGGCAGGCGCCGCGACGTTCCTGGAGAAGGCGCTGGACAAGGAGGCGACGCACAACCCGTCTGTGGCGCTCGGTGCGCGCCCCTGCCCGCCCGCGCCGCGCCGCGCCGCGTGCGTGCCCAGGTGCTACTCTGGACTAGGTGGTTACAGCCTCTAGCAGCCGGCGCAGGCTGCTCGGCCTGCAGGCCCCTCTGCGGTCGCCCTGGGCAGACTGCAGGCAGCAGGTCGAAAGGTGCCCACTGGCAAACCTGGTAAGCCTGGCTTGGGGCGCTGCGCAGGCGACGTGGCGGACGAGGTGGAGGCGGACCTGCTCCTGCTGAGCAGCGAGGCCGTGCACTCCAAGGCGCGCCGCGCTCCCGCTGGTGCCTGGCGGGGGACCTCAAGGTGGCAAGCCGCAGGGCGCCGCCTATCAAAACGGGTAGCACGTGTGCGCAGGCGGTGGATGCCAACCTGCTCGCCGAGTTTGTCAGCTGCCCAGGTGCGCTTGCAGGCTGCTCGCTGCCAACCTGCTGCCCCACGTGTAGTGTTGGTGCGCTGCCGCACTGACTCTGACTGGTGTGGCCGCAGTGCTCCTCCTGCCCTGAGGAGCACGACGTGGTGCACGCACGGAGCCGCTAGCTTGAACGCTGCTGCTGTAGGCCCTTGTGCTGCAAGGCCTTCACGGCAGAAAGTGTGTTGGCAGTTTGCGCAAGCACACAGCTACTGTGCGTCAAGCAAACCAGCGCTCGGCACTCCTAACAAAAGGGAAGGAAGGAAAGGATCAGACTTCTCAGATCACCACCAGAGCTACACAGACAGCCAGGTGCCTCCCAAGCGCACTAGCCGAAGGGCCTAGCAAGGGTTGCCGCATGAATTATGAAACAATATGAAACGGAGCCGTAGCACTATCTTCAGACAACGCAAGCGCTGAATGCAGCGGCTGCACTGGCCTTTCCAGCGTCGTCGCCAAGCACGCAGACGCGCCACCCAAGGTGAGGTGGGCCGCGAGCAACCAGGCCGCGCTTAGGCGCGGCACACAGCATGTGCTACCTGCCTGTGGCGCCTGCTTGGCCTTGTTATAACGGTTGAACGTCTTTGGGCTCCACTGTGACCGGCGGAGACAAGCCATCTAACATCCAGGTCAACGCAATCAGATTGGCTGCGGCGCAAGAGGCTCGCAGCGCAGCTGAGCACCCTTCGGTCCTCCTTGCTGCAGGTGCCTGCCGCGGACGCAGCGCGAGGCATGGCAGCCGCGGCGCTGCTCTGTGCAGGCATGTTCCTTGCGGCGACGCTGGGTGCGCGACCCCGCTCATGCTCTGTCGCTGGCACACCTGCACACCCTCACGAGAACTGAGCCCCGTGAAATGCGGCGTTGGGAGGGCGCCACCCCGGCAGCCTCACAGGCGGCACCGTACTCCGGCACTGACGCCGAGCGCGCGCGCGCAGCCACCAGCAGCGCCCAGACGCCCGGCAGCTACGGGCTGCATGACGGCAAGGCGAACGGCAAGGCGTTCAGCTTCACGCTCCCCAAGGCCGACCCCGCTGTGCCGGCGCCGAGCATGGCCGAGGGCCTGAAGGTGACGGGCTTCCTGAAGCCGCCAACAGTGCCCGGCCTGGTGTTGAGCCTCTTTGGCGCCCTGCACCCGCTCAACCTGACCCAGCTGGCCGGCAACATCACCACCCAGTGCGCTCTCCCGCTGCCACAGCGCTTGCCGCCTTTCAGCACCGCTCGCGCCTCGCAAGCCTGCTGCTCCGGAAGGCCCGCTGACGCGACCCCTCCGCTGCCGCAGGTGCCCGCCGATCCAGAGTGCGCGAGCCGCCCCCTGCGCGCAGCCCGCCAGGCCACAGCACAGTTGCCTCCGCTGTATTGCCATGGGGCGGGCGGGGAACCGCCCCGCCGCCGTTCCGTCTTTCAAGAAACCGCGCCCGCGCGCTGCGCTGACAGCCGCGCGCCACACCGCGCAGAGCTGCTCAACCACATCACGGCGAGCGACCCAAAGTCGTCAGGCCTGGTGCTGGTGGTGCGCGCCCTCCCAAAGCCCCGCAGGCCTGGGTGCTGGTAGTGCGCGCCCTGCCGAAACCCTTCTGGGCTGGTGCTGGTGGTGCGCGCCCTGCCGCGCCGGCGCTGACCCGCCAGCCGCCCGCGCCCTCCCGGCCCTGGCTGAGCGGGGCCGACGCGCGCAGGGCGACTGCCCCGCGGGCCTGCACGCGCGCTGCTCGACCTGCCAGGTCTCGCTGGCCGGCCCCAGCCAGTGCCTGGCCTGCTTCTCGCCGTTCGTGCTGCACCACGAGAACAACTTCTGCGGCTGCGCCATCGGCTCCACGCTCGCCAGGGACCCGGCCTCGCAGCAGGAGACCTGGTGCGCGCGGCCCCGCGCTGCCCAGCGCTGCTGAGCCGCCCCAGCCCCGCTCGCGGCGCCTCATGCCTCAGCGCTGTGTGAGCCGCCCCGGCTCGGCTGCCGCTGCCTGGCGGTGCGGGGTGCGCTGACGGCGGGTGCCTGGGAGCCGCAGCGTGGCGGCGTCAGGGCCATCGGACCTGCAGCTGGAGGAGGAGCGCCGGCAGCGGCTCCGGGACGGGCAGGACTACGGGCCGTACTATGGCTACGGGACGGGCGCCGACCCGCTGCTGCAGCCGACGTTCCCGCCTCTGCAGCAGCAGCAGGGCTGATGCGCGCCACGTCGACACGCACGCGGCAGCGTTGGGCGCCGTAGCACCCCGTGCACGCCCCGCCCGCACCCTGCTGCTGCAGCAGCGCCGCCAGTGCTAGGCCGCGCATACGGGCAGCCGATTGGCAGCGCCGCGCGCGGCGACAGTCGGCGGCGACACGGTGGCCGCGTGCGCCTGAGCAGGGCGCCGAACATGTGCCGGGACGCAGCAGCGGCGCACCGGCACTCAGATCTGCCCCACCGCTGCACAGCGCCTGGCCCTTGGCACCAGGCGTGATACCTCGTGCAGGGTTTCCTGCACGCTCCTCACCGCATGCAGGCGCCCTGGCCCATGTAGCAGGCTCTGGGCACGAGGTCTGTCTGGGGTCACTGTTTTTGAATGCACTCACCCCGCGCGGCTGCCCTGGCCACTGTACATGGCTGCACCCACAGCGCTGTGACAGTGTCTGCCCCTTTCAAAGTAGCTGTGCTTCGATACATGGGCAAGTGACATCAGGCTCTTCTGCTTTGAAGTGGGCCCGTGCATGGTAGCTGTAGCCAGCCACTGGGCTGCAGTTCTTTTTCACCGGACCGATTTTCGGGTCAGCTCATTTGCATGTGATTTCTGCTGTTTGGTGCCCTTCGCCGCACCGTTCTCGCCGCATTGCACTGTGCGCGTCAGCGCGCTGAGATCAAGCGCAGTCAGGGGCAGGGTTTGCACGGAGCGGCTGATATGGAGCGCGCTTTGACCCGCTCCCGGAGCGCGGGCTTGCTCTGGGCCAACCCTGTTCCGTGCAACCCTGGTTAGCAGGCAATGGGTTTGGCGCGTGCGCTCTGGTGTGTCATGCGCATGCGCTTGGAATTGTCGTGTGCTTTTCCTAGGGCCTGGCATCAGGGAGACAACCGTGTGTGCCGCACAATTGGTGCGCCGCAACACAAGGGCCCCCCTCCTCCGGGGCTCGCCGCAGCATGTTTGACCAGATGCACAAATGACGAATGAGGGCTGGCGGGCACTTTAATCAGGACGAACAAACACACTTGAAGCAAGTCAGCGGGTTACTGCGGGCCGGTATGCTGTGTTATTGCCTCCTCCCAACACACAATGTGAAGTCTAGAAATATGCATGATGGGCTGCATGCACGCATGCTGGTGGACGAGCCCTGTCAGCGGAGCGTGAGCATCATGCTTATGCTCAGAGCATGCATGCGCACAGCCTGTGTGGGATGCTCTCAGACAGCATTTCAGCAGGCTCTGTGTGAACACTCTTCAATGGATTTGTCAGTTCTTGCGATCCTCAAGGAGATGCTTGGCGTCATGCGATGCAGGCGGTCACACTCGTTACAGGCGGTTGACCCGCACAGTGATGTCGCTGTCTGACAAGCAGTCGCGTCGCAAACGCGCAGATAACTAGCAAACCGTGGACTCCCCTGCCGGGTCCGCAGCAGCGCCCATCAGCAGCTGGGAGCCGTCGCGGCCTGGCGCGAACAGCGCACCTGCCGCTGCATGACTCGCATGCAAAAAATACTTGGGCTGCCTCCGCCCCTGCACAGAGGGGTCGGAGCCTGGAGCAAGCACATGACGCTCGGTGCCGGCTGCGCGCCTGCTCATGATACACGCCGGCCCAAGGCGGGCCTGGCAAAGGACCTGCTCACGCAAGTGCGCTCTTGACAGTGTTCTGAACCTCCCCAACAAGCCCATGCGCTGTCCGGACGGGCAGCGGACCTCCGCAGCTCCGCTCTCAGAGCTGCGCAGCTGCGCGCCATGCACTGCCTGCGCCCCAGCGCAGCACAGCCGACGCCCGGACCCCCTGCTATGCATTCAAAGTGCGCAGTGCAAAAACACACAGGGCCCGCGCGCGAAACCCGCGCGGGTGCGCCTGCAAGACAAGGGCGCCATGCGTGTCGTCCCGGCTGCCAGGCGCCCGAGCGGGCGCGGCAGGGGCGGCTCAGATGGCGTCGGCCGTGCCGGTCGCGTCGTAGAGCGTGCCGTGCACCGGCCAGACGAAGTTGGAGCAGATGGTGGGCTCGGGCGCGGAGGGGTCGGGCGCGGTCGCGTTGGCGCCCATGGACGTCGGGCAGGCGTAGCGCACGACCTTGGCGCAGCCCTGGTCCGCGTGCTGCACGATGTGGCAGTGCACCAGCGAGTAGCCCGCGTACGCGCCCGGCTGGAAGCGCACCACCGCGTGGCCCGTGCTCGCCGGCAGCAGCAGCACGTCGTGGTAGTCGCCGGGCTGCGCGCCGCGCCGCGCCCCGGTCAGCCGCGGCGCGCGCAGGGCGAGCACGCCGGCAAGCAGGATGCGCTCGGGCCTGGCGGCTGACACGGTGCGGCAGATGACCAGGCAACATGACTGCCCGCCGTGCGGCGCATGCAACATAGGGCTAGGGTAGAAGAGGGCGCACCATCCAGTAGTTGGTCAGGTTGGCGGCGCCGACCAGGTCCACGATCTGGTAGGGGTTGACGTGCAGGTGCAGCGAGTGCAGCATGAGGTTGGTCACATTCCACTCCTGGATGGTGCCGATCGGCACGACCAGCGGCGCGCGGTCCGGGAACTGCTCCGGCGTGTGGTTGATCGCGCAGCCCCACATGCGGTGCTCCACCACGCCCAGCACCGCGCCCGGCTCGCCCGCCGGGCCCGACGAGTTGTGCTCCAGCAGCGGCGTGCCGTCCAGGGCGAGCTGCGCGAGCGCGCGCCCGCCGCGCCGCGGCCGCTGCACATTGCCGCCGGCCGCGGCGGTCAGCCGGCGGCCGCCGGCCGCCAGCGCGGCGCTCGAGTTGACGGCGGCCGGCGCGCCGCCCGGGCGCTGCAGGCTGAACGCGCGCGGGCCGATGTCGGTGGCGGGCGCCATCGCACTGCTCGGGTAGTACTCCAGCGGCTTGGTCGCCATGGGCACAAAGTCGAGCTGGAAGGGCCGGATCTTGGCGAAGGCCTCGTGGTCGTGCGGCCGCGCGCTGGCCTGCAGCGTGGCCGTGCGCAGGTCCGCCGCGTACGCCGGCCGCAGCGGCTTGCAGCCGTTCTCCGCCAGCTCGAAGCCCGCGTCCCGCTGGTGCCCCGCCAGGTCCTGCAGCGCGCGGGCGCGCTGAGCAGGGCGCGGCAGGAAGCCGGCGTATTAACATGCAGGCGTCCGCCTCTGTCAACATGCATGAACAACATGCGTGGGCAGGATGGCGCACGGGCGGCTACCGCGGCGCAGGCGCCTGGTAAGTAGAACGCACATGCAGGCTGGGGGCGACAGTACTGCCGGTGCTCCGCACGACATGGAGGCGCGTGTGGCGGGGTCCCGGGGGCGCACCGGCCCCACGGTGGTCAGCTCCAGCACGGCGAGGTCCTGGAGCACGGGGCGGCAGGTGGCGGTGGTGCAGTCGGGCGAGGCCTGGATGGGCCCGCGGCCCGACTTGAGCACGTAGCGCGTGCCGTTGGTGACGGCCGTGCCGTTGGGCAGCACCGCCGGGCAGCGCACCAGGAACTCCGCCCTGCGCACGGGCGGCCGCCGCGTCAGCGCGCCGCCGGCTTTATGACCACGCATGCAGTCAGGTTTCCGGGGAGCACAGGCGGCGGCGGGAAGGCAGCGCCCAGCACGCTCCCTGGGCGGCCAGGCGAGCGCGGCAGCAGGGCTTTGCGACGGGGCGGTATTGGCAGGAGGGCGGGGCGCGGGCGGGGGGAGCGCGCACCGCGCAGCGCCGACCAGCGTGGCGTGCGTGACCAGGCGCGGCATGTCCAGTAGGAACACGCCATCCTTGGCCAGCAGCGCAATCTGGCAGCCAGTGGGCGCGTCGTCGCCGATCATGGTGATGGTGAGGTCCAGGAAGCGCGAGGGCGCCGCGTTCACCAGCCGCCAGCGCTGCCACACGCCAACCTGCGGGGCCGGGGCGCGCAATCAGGTGGTGCTCGAGCCACTGTGCACGGGCGCACACTCCCGATCCAACAACAGAATCCAGTTGTTGGATCGGGGCCGGGGCGCGCAATCAGGTGGTGCTCGACCACTGTGCACAGGCGCACACTGCCAACCCAACAACAGACTGCAGTGCAGCAATGCTTGCTGTGCTGCACGTCTGCAGGCATGTCCGCGCTCAAATAGGCTGCACAACACATGGGGTGGAGGGCCGCCCGAGGGGGCGGGGGGGCGCGCCTCAGCCCGGATGGTCGGCTGCAGGATGCCGTTGATGAGCACAAAGTCCAGGCCCATGGCCTGGAAGGGCTGGCTGGTGCGCGTCTGGTTGCAGCACAGGCCGTCGCGCACCATGCTCTTCCACGCGACCGACGCATACGTGTCGTCCTGCGCCGTGCGGGCTCGTCAGCGCGGCGCGCCACGCGGCGTGTCCGACAGGGCGCCCGGGTCGCAGGCATGCGCGCAGCTGCAGCATACATACATGCACGGCGCATGCAGGCAGCCAGGGCGGGCGCGCGAGGGGCACCTGGAAGCCGTTTGGGTTGACGACCGCCATGTCCAGCGTCTTGTTGTTGAAGTAGAAGCCCTCAAAGTGCAGGATGCGCTCCACCAGCGCCTGCGCCAGCCGCCCCTCGATCAAGTCACGCCCCTCTACGAGCGCTCATGGGCCCTAGGCAAGCATCGCCGCATGCGGAACAGCGCCGCGGCCAAAGCCGCCAGGACCGGCCGGGCACAAGTGCCGCCTGTGCGCGCTGGACAGGGGGGCATGCGCGCTCGGGCGCGCACCGGGCTCTGCAGCAGCCGCTGCAGCGGCTCGCAGCCCGCGGGCGACAGCCAGAGCGGGTCGTCCTCCACGATGATCACGCCCGACGCCGACGTCTGCTGCAGCGTGGACGAGCCCTTCAGGTGCGGGTGGAACCTGCGGCGCGGCGCCCGCTTGCATCAGGCGCGGCCGCGTCGAGCGCCGCAGTGGCAGCGAGCCGCCGCTGCCGCTGCTTGTGATGCCCTCGCACGCAGCAGCCGGCGCTGAAGTCCTGGATGCACGGCGCCCTGCGTCGAGGTGGGGGCAGCACCGCAGGCTGACGCGCGCGCGCGCCGGGCGGCCGGGCGGCCGCACCAGTGGATGCCGGGCAGGTGGTTGACTGGGATGTTATAGTAGTACTCGGTGAACGCGCCCGGGTAGCTCGTGTTCTCGCGCGGCGGGATCATGAAGAACACGTTGTCCTCGCCCAGGTACGGCAGTCCCGACGTGATGTTCTTCGGCTGCAGCGGCACGCCCGTCGCTGCGCGCCCGGCGCGCGCCCCGTCTCAGCACGCTGTGGTGTGGCAGCGGGCCCATGACGCCACGGCCACCACGCAAGGCCTAGGCGCTGCGGGGCCACGCTAGGGCCACTTAACACAGCCTCCCCGAGCACGCTAGACAGCAACCAGGCGCATGTCAAGGTTCGCTGCGACTTTGCAGACAAGCACATAATGAAGCATGACGCGGCCGCAGGTGCGCCGCCCCCCCGGGCCCCCAACCCAACCCTGCCGGGGCGCACCCGCATGCAGCCCGTGCGTGTGCAGGGCGATGAAGTCCTGCATCTTGTACACGCTGCCCATGCGCAGGCCCATGTCCGCGGTCTCGCCCGGCGCGCGGATGAGGTTGTTACGCAGGCCGATGCGCATCACCTCGCCGCGCTTCACGCGCAGCGTGGGCGCAAAGGGGTACACGGCGCCGCCGGTGGCGTTGTCGTCGCCCCACATGCGCGTCGTGAACTCCGCCAGCGTCCAGACGCGGTTCGTGGGGCCCTGCGCACACGCGCGTCACCACCGGACTCAGCCGTGCTGGCGCAGACAGGCGCGTGCAGGCCCAGGGAGCTGCAGGTGGAGCACAGGTGGGCTCGGCGGCAGGCACGCTGCCGCGGCTGCCGGCGGGGGCGCGCACGTCAAACTGCACCGGCTGGAACGTCAGGTTGACCGAGTGCCGGCCGGGCGTGCCCGCCATCGCCGCGTACCCTGGGTGGTCCTCCTGCGAGCGCGCAGCACACCTGTCAGGCAGCTGGCGAGAGGTGGGGGCCTGCACAGCCACTGCGCAGTGGCGCCGACGGCGCCGCGCGTCCAGCTGCCACACCACAGGGGCCGCGCACCAGGTAGGTGCCCGCGGCGAACGTGACGCGCTGGCCAGACACCAGCGCTGCGCTGCAGAGCAGCGCCGCCACCGCGGCTGCGCATGCTGCCTGCATTGTGTGCGCGCGCTACCACGCCGGCGAGCGGGTGCGGGGACACCTGGGCGCCCGTGTGCGCAGCGTCAGGCGGCATTGCCAAACCCATACGTTGTTTGCTCTCCGCTGGCAGAGGACCGAGGGGCAGGGACACGTCGGGCAGCGCGAAGTCGACTTACTAACTGATGTTGATTGACAATCTGGCACTCAACTACCCGGCAGCCACGCCCACTGTGATGGGCCCAATACCGGGCGGCTAGCCATCAGGCAAGCACACGAGCGAAGGGGCGTGCACGCAGTCGAGGAGCTAGGGCACGGCAAGCTCTCCAAGTCGATCACTCACCCGGCTCTGCTCGGCCCTGCAGCCAGTCACGCTCGATGGACTTCCTACAAGCTGAGTACGCCTCTGCGCCAGAGAGCAGCAACCGCCTCCTACGCTCCGCGCCGGCCCGTGCCTGGCTCGACCACACCTAGCCTCCCGCAATCCCTCTTCGTGCAGTCCGGCTTTTGCCTCGCAAGCTGAACGACTACAACAGTTCTGAAGCAAAATCTATGCTCTCCCGAAGCCGTGCCGCGCTCTAGCAGCCCAGCATTTCTGGATCGCGACCCCCTGCCCTTATTCCCTACTTCTGCACCGTCCCTAACACATGAGCAATTGCTATTGCTGGCAGTTTTCTTGGATTCAGACCTCCTCGCTCACTCACCGCCCGCTGCGCCACGCGCACACCTCACATGCCGAGCATTCTGACCTCCCCGCTCACTCACCGCCCGCTGCGCCACGCGCTCACTTCACGTGCCGAGCAGCAGTCCCGGGCATGCGGCTGCACGTGCGCTAGTAAAAGGGGTCGAGGCGGATGTCGTGCTCGCGCGCCACCTTTTTCCCCGTGCATAGGCACCCGATGCACATAACTCGGCCCGTGCCGGAGCAGCAGGCGCAGCGCTCGCTGCTGACCGCGGCGGCGGCAGCAGGCACCGCAGCATGCCCGGGCTTGCCGTGCTTGTGGCCGGCGGCGGCGGCCGCGGCGGCGGCCGCCTGCGCGTCGCCCAAGCCGCCGCAGGAGCCGCAAGTGATGTAGCCGGTCCCCTGACGGCGCTACATGGTCAAGCGCGAAACACGCGCATGCAAAATTTGCCAGACCTGGCAACAATGGGCCTTCATGGCACCATCATGTGAGCATTGCACGGCTGGGGCGCGCACCCCGCAGTAGACACACCGCCGTTCCGCCTGCGCCCTTGCATTGTTTGCCTGCCGCGCGCGCAGCATGCTCAGCACGCTTGCGGCGTGCACGCCTGCAAGAGCACAGCTGCCGGCGCGTGATCCGCGCTGCCGTCACCCAAGACAGGCAGGGCGGAGGCGGGCGGCGGGGGCGCGCCTCCACCACCATGAGCGTGCTCAGCACGCCGACCGCGCCGCCACAGAAGGAGGCCACGATGGGGTCGACCTGCGCCAGCTGCTGCGGCAGGTGCACGGAGCGGATGAACTCGCCGTAGGACGTGCCTGCGCGCGCGCGTGCCGCGCTGGGCGCCCGCGCGCCGCGCCGGGTCCGCTGCGGCCTGGCCTGGGTGTGTGCAGCCAGTGGGTGCACGCAGGCCCGCTTCCTGCCTGCCTCCAGGCATGCTGCATCGACACTGCCGCCTATGCAGCTCGGCGCATGTGAGGATGCAACGGACAGTGCTTCACAACTGCCAGGTGCCGCACTGCATTTGCATGCAGCAAGATGCTGACCCGCCCCCACGCCGACCCGCCGTGCGCAAGCCCCCCCAGTCAGCAGATTGCGCCCGTGCCCGGTGCGCCCGCCGCGCACCGCCGAGCCCGAGGCGGACTTCCAGCATGGGCGCCAGCAGGCCGCCGAACAGCACGAGTGTGCCCATGGACGCGACGTAGAAGCGGAAGTACTCGCGGATGGTCGCATCGGTCAGCGGCGGCAGGAAGGGCACCACGCTCGGGTAGCGCTCCTCGCCCACCTCCTCCTCCGCCGTCTTCTCGCCGCCCTGCGCGGCCGGGCGGCCGCGCGTCTGCATGGGCGCGGCGCGGCCGCTGCTGGCTGCGTGGCGGCCCGGGCTCGTCTCCGACGCGCTGCAGGGCCGGCTGTGCCAGGCCGCATGCGCCAGCCTCGCAGGCCTGCGGCGTGCATACTGACGCAGCAAGCAGCAGGCGCGCATGCCCATGACCAGGGCAGCGCAGCGCATGCATCAGTCAGCAGTGAGAGGCGCCCTGTGCGTGTCAGGCGCCTGTACCTCGCGGCTGGCTGCAGCGTGAACGAGAGAGCGTGTGCCGCGCCTTCAACCGTTGCTGGATACGCAGCCGCCGGACCTCCTCCATCAGCAGGAAGATCTTGTTGCGCCGCGCCTCTATGTTTTTGGTGATCTCGTCGAGCTGCAGCTTTGCAAAGTCCTGCGACCCTGAACTGCGTCAAGGCGCGCCGCGGCAGCCGCGGCAGCCCACTGCACTGCTCCGGGCCGCTCTAACACGGCGGGGCAGGCGCTCGAGACCGCGAGCGCACCCGCACTGACTCCCGGCTCTCGATGATGCAAAAGTTGTCCGGCAGCGCCGTCGAGTCCCACGGCCTGAGCCGCGGCGACATGCAAGTGAGGCACAAGGAGCTCTCAGCATAGCACACCAGTGCAGCACCCATCCATGGCGCAGCGGCCTGCATGGCCGTCCAGAGCAAGCGCTGTGTCGTGCGCACCCGGCCGGCGGCGCCTCAGCGGCAGCGCTCATGCTCTGCTGAACGCCATTGTCGTCGTCCAAGGTGCAGCGCAGCCGGCTGCGGCCCCGCTGCGGCAAGCGCAGCCGCGCAGGCTGGGCGGCCGTGCCCGGGCGACCGCTGGGGCCTGCGACCAGCTCCGTGCTGTGTATGCACGCTGGGCAGCTGCGCATGCTGGTCTCCGCTGCCAATATTCACGGGTCCGCAAGCTTATACCGCTGCACGGCTTGGACACGCTGCCTGCGCTGTCACACCCAGGCCAGTGTGCTGGCAGATCAGTGCTTGTCAGGCCTCTTATACCTGCCCACTGAGTAGTTCAAGGGAGTCGATCCTGGCTCCCTTCATCTGCTCGTCCTGCTGACAAGACCCTGGGGTTTGGCAGGCCTGTGGCCTCCACGGAAGCGAGACAGCAAAGGCTCGAACTTTGTGTAAGGAACGCTGCAGATCTAGAAAGTTTCTGATCTTTTTACCAGGTACTTTGTATAGACACCGTGCAGGAGTGCAGCAAGTGTTGCTCGACGGAGTAAGCGGTTTACGTCGTGATCAGCTCCTGCTGCAGACAGCGTGCTCCCTGTACCTCGGTTGCAGCATGGTCACCGGCGCACCGCGCTGTCTGGCTGCAGACCAGCGCTGCCTCGCCAGCACGGCGTGCGCGCTGCCACTGCCGCACCGGCCGCGGCCCGCGCTGCCACCTCGGCAAGGCGCTGCAAGGCGCAGCGCTGCCACCTGCAGCAGCGCGCACGCTCAGGGCGCCTGGTCGTGCCGGCGGCGCTTCGCGACGCTGGTCGCGCACGCTCAGCGCGGCCGCGGCGACCGGCTCGGCGAGCCGGGCGAGGCCGAGTCGGTCGAGCCTGAGGTGCTGCCGCCGGGCGAGCCCGGGCCGCTGCCGACCGTGTCCGAGGGCATCGAGGCAGCGCCCGCGCCCGCGCTCGCCAGCACGGGCGGCCGGCGCGCCGAGGCATGGGCGCCCGCGTCCTGGCGCGCGGGCGGACGCGGCGCACCCTGGACCGCGCTCCTGGGCGTTGGCGGCGCGTCCCTGGCCGCGCTGGCAGGCGCGCCCGCGCCCGCGCCGCCCGACCCCGCCGGCGCCTCTGTGACGCGGTGCTGCGTGCGGTACTGGCAGCAGCTGGCACCTGCTGCGCGGCCGTGCCCTGCCGCCGCCTGGCAGCGCCTGGCGGAGGAGGCTGCTCTGCGCCGCCTGGCCGCTGAGCGCGCTTGGTCTGCTGGACAGGACTGTGCTTTTGCCACCCGCGCCCGTATTGTTGCAGCGAGGCCTCTGGCAAGCTCTGGTATGTTTTGTGACGATGTGTGACTCCAACGTAGAAGCTGCTCGGCTGCAGGCTCAACTGGACGGCAGCGTCAGCGCTGCGCAGCTCCGCAGGCACGCGCCCGGCGCTGAGCGGCGCGCGCGCGCAGGCACGGGCTTCGACGCGTCAGGCCCGGGATCGGTGCTGGAGGCGCTGGGCGTGCTGGCGGCGATCGTGGGCATCCATGAGGCCGGCCACTTTGCGGCCGCGCGCCTGCAGGGCATCCACGTCACCAAGTTCGCCATCGGCTTTGGGCCGCCGCTGCTCAAGTACCAGGCGCGCTGCGGCCCGGCGCCCTGAGCGTGTCGGCTACGCCCCGGCCGCTCCGGCCCTGGTCGGGCCACCCGGCCCGGCCGCTTGCCTCCGGGGAAGCAAGGCCTTGTGGGACCACACCTCCAGCGCCGCAGGCTGCGCCTGTGTCCGGCGCACCTGCATGCCGCCCGATGCAGCACGCGCCCGGCCCAGCGCCGCATGGGCCCACCCCGCGGCCGCCGGGCGCGTCGGACACTGACACGGCTGCGCGACAAGTCCCGGTGTGCGCTGGCGCCCGACCGCCCCGCACGGTTGCGCAGCCCACGCAGCCCTGGCCCTGACCCTTTCTGCCCTGGCGCCCACCCTGGCAGCGGGCGCGCGCGCGCCGCAGGGCGAGAAGGTGGAGTACTCGCTGCGGCTGGTGCCGCTGGGCGGCTACGTCGCCTTCCCGGACGACGACCCCGAGGGCAAGGCCGCCTTCCCGCCCGACGACCCCGACCTGCTCAAGAACCGCTCGATCGCGGAGCGCGCGCTCGTCATCAGCGCGGGCGTGCTCGCCAACGCGGTGTTCGCGATGGCCATCCTGACCACGCAGGCGCGGCCCGCGCGCCGCGCGCGCGCGCGCGCGCAGGCCGCGGCTCCTGCGGGCGGTCGCTCCGGGCATGCATGCGCGCGCCACACAGATGGGACTAGGGGCGGGCGACGGCTCTCTGCACGTGTGTGCGTGCGCCTGCCGTGCGGGCAAGTGCGAGCACGGGGCGGGCGCCTGCGCACCTGCGCAGCAGTGCGCCTCGCACCTGCGCGCGCGCTCGCGCTCGGCCTCGCGCGACCCGGCGCCGACACATGCACAGCGCCGCGCCCGCCGCCGCCGCATGCGCTCCCAGCGGGCCGCCCTGGTTGTGCTGCGGCGCCACTGCGCGGGCCTGCGTCGCAGGTGACAACCGTGGGCGTGGTGGAGAGCTCCTTCCTGCCGGGCGTCCAGGCGCGCGCCCGCAGCGCGCCCTTCCCTACCCTGCCCCGCAGCCCTGTCTACATGCGCATGCTGCTGCAGCTTGGGCGGGATGCAGCTGCACGGGGGGCCTCCCTGCGGTCGCCTGCCGTGCCCCGCATGCAGAAAAAAAGCAGTGCTAGTTGACGTACCAGCGATGGAGCAAGGGTAGGGGCGAGCCGCAGCAGGCAGCGCGTGCGGCAGCGGCGGGGCGGACCGCGGGCAGCGGGCGGCCGGCGATATATCCTATATAGCGCGCAGGTGCCGGAGGTGGCGGCCAACTCGGTGGCGGCGCGCGCGGGCCTGCGCGCGGGCGACGTGATCCTGGCGGTGGACGGGCGCGAGGTGCCCGCGTCCAGCACGGCCGTGCCGCGCGTCGTGCGCGCCATCATGTGCGCGCGCGCGCCTGCGGGCCCGCCTCTGGGCTGGGGGTCGGCCCCATTGGGCATGGCCGGCATAGGATGAGCCTGCCTGCCGCAGTGACTGGGCCTGCTGCTGCTGTTTGGGAGCGCTGGCGTGGCCGAGGCGCGGGCAGAGGCTTTGGCAGGCTAGGGCCCTGGCTCGGCAGGCTGCTGGCCGGGGCTGGCGACGCGCGCTTGAACGACCAACCATGGGCTGCACACCGGCCTGGGCCTGGCCGCGCCCGAGCCTTGCTTTGGGGGCTGCCGCGGTCATGTGGACACACGCGTACAGCTGGGGCAATGCGCCGGCGTGGGCAGGCCCAGGGCCGCCCTCTCAGCGCTGGCTGGCTGTGAGGCAGGGCCACCCGCGCCGGCGCATTGCCCCAGCCGAAGGCGTCTGCCCATGCGCCCGCGCCCACAGACCAGTCCGCAGAGCCGGGCCCGGGTGCGGCCAGGCCCAGGCGGCTGCGCAGCCTATGATTGGTCGTTTCAGCGCGCCCCGCCGGCCCCCGGCCCGCAGCTGCACGCCTGGCCCGTTCCATGCACAAGCTGGGCAGGGCGTGCGCGAGAAGCTGTGACAGTATGTGCCTCGGGCATGCTTCAAGCGATGACAGCAGACACACCCAGGACAGGGCTGCAGGGGCATGGGTGAGCATGCGGGACCGCGATCATCACCATGAGCCTGCCGGTCACGCTGCGGCGCCGCCTGACGCGCGCGCACGCCCCGCGCGCCGCGCGCAGCAACAGCCCGGAGCGCCGCCTGGACCTCACCGTGCGCCGGCGCGGCGGCGAGATGGCGCGGCTGCCGGTGATGCCCGAACTGGCCGCAGACGGCGGCGGCCGCATCGGCGTGCAGCTGAGCACCAATGCAAAGCTGTCGCGGCGCGTCGCGGCCGGGCCCGGCCAGGCGCTGGCGATGGCCGGCGGCGAGTTTCGCAAGCTGCTCAATGTGGTCACTACAGGCGCGGCGCCCTACCCTACCCTACCGCTACCCCCAGGCGCCTGCCATGGCCGGCGGCGAGTTTCGCAAGCTGCTCAACGTGGTCACCATGGGTGCCCGCCGGACGTTGACTCCTGCTTTTACCACCAGTCGGGCGGGGCTGCGCGTGGCTGCGCCGCCGCAGGCGCACCCTGCGCGTGCTCACATCCCCGCCCGCGCACTGCACGCCGGCACGTGCTGCGCGCGCCTGCGGCCCAGGGGCGCCTTGGCAGCCGGAGCGCGGGCGCGGCGCCGGGCGGGCCTGAGCGGGCCCGCGCGCGCGCGCAGGCCTGCAGCAGATCGTGTTCAATTTTGCAAAGACGGCCGACGCGGTGTCCGGGCCGGTCGCGATCGTGGCGGTGGGCGCCGAGGTGGCGCGCGCCGACGTGTCCGGCCTGTTCCAGTTTGCGGCCATCGTCAACATCAACCTGGCCGTGGTCAACCTGCTCCCGCTGCCGGTCCGCGCCCCGGCCGCGTCCTGCGGCCCTGCGCGGGCGCCGCGCACGGGCTCGGCAGGGCGGCCGTGTGGGGCCGTCCTTGGACGGGAGGCAAGAGCTGCCAGCGGGCGCCCTTGTGCACATGGCTGGAGGGCTGCGGCGCCTGCAGCTGCCGCCATGCAGCGTGACTGATGCGGCAGCCTGCCGCAGCGGGCAAGCGGCCTGTTATGGCGCGTGTGCGCGCGCCGTGCGCGCCAGGACGAGTTTCATGGCATGCTGCGGGCGCGGGTGGGAGACGGTGGGCACCCGGCGCTGTGCATCGTATACGGCGGGACTGAAGCGGGGGCGCGGGCATGCAGGCGCTGGACGGCGGCTACCTGGCGCTGCTGGTGGTGGAGGCCGCGCGCGGGCGCAAGCTGCCGCAGGCGCTGGAGCAGACGATCATGGCGTCCGGCCTGCTGCTGCTGTCCGGCCTGGGCTTCTTCCTCATCCTGCGCGACGTGGGCAACCTCACGGGCCTCACGCACGGCGGGCTCATGTAGCCGCGCGGCGCGCGCGCCGCCCCGCCGCGGCCCGCCGGCGGCAGGCGGGCGGCGCGCCCGCGCACCGCGTGGTGGTGGCATCCGGCTCTGTGACGAGCGCGCGCGCGGTGGCTCTGCGCATTCAGCCATGGTCTGCTCAGGCGGGCGCTGCAACGCTGGTGTGGACGCGCTCTTCTTCAGGCCATACTGGGTGTGTGCATGGACACAGCTGTGCGCTGGGGCCGGGTGTATTCTTACATGTATCCTGCGCACTTGCTCTGCATTTCGCAACATGTGCAAGTGGAGCGTTGTGCCGCTGTTGTCAGGCAGGAGTGGCACAGCTGTTACTTTGTGTAAGCTGTGTGTATGCATTCTGTACAGCATACTGCACATGAGTACATACATTTGCGCAGACAATGCAGTGCAGAGGATGCAGCAGCTCACGCGATTGCCTGAGCAGCGTCTGAGCGGCGTCACAACAGTGCATGTGTGTGCATATATCTGCGCACACAATATGCAGTGCTGAGAGTGCAGCAGAGTTCTTTATAGCCTGAGCGACGATCTACTTTACAGTCAGGACATAAGTAACAAGCAGGCAAATGAACAGCATGGCCTGGCATTACTGCCGCGCACAGTTCCTGGCAAAGGATTGAGCCATTCCAATTGTTCCGGCGTACAAGCAAGTACCTAGCTAGTGTGCCAAAGGGCCTGCTCTGGACGCGAGCGGTGGAGCGCAAACGCGCTGAGCGCCACAGCACCCTCCAAAACCCTGCCACTCGCAGGAGGTCAGGACCCTCGATTGCTCAGCGCCGTGGCTCAGCATGAAATGGCTATGCAATGCGAGATCGACAGGCCAGCGCTGTCGCTACGTGCCAGCCTTGGGGCGACGCACAGCCCTCGGTGCTACACAAAGCCCGCAACCCTCCCAAATGTGCCGTGTTCACAACCAGCGGTCTCAATGCCCGCCTGCCTCATTTCTCCCCAGGGCAATGCCTCTGCTCCAGGAAGCTTTGCTCCGATCACCTTGCCAAATGTACGAAAATGCACCCTGCGCTCAGTAGGCGGGGCACCACCGCATGCGCAGAGCGGGCAGCAGGCCAGCGCGCTTGCGCAGCCAAACAGCCAATGCAGCTGGTGGCGCGGGGTGCTGCTGCTGCCCCCCTCCCGGCGGCGGCGCGCGCTTGCTTGCTTGCGGGCGGGCTTAGCCGCTCTCCTGGCCGCTAGCGCGCGCAGCGGCGGCCGAGGAGCTGTCGCGGCCGTCGGTCGGGTTGGCGACCTGGGGCGAGGTGCCGGTGGTGTAGCAGACGCCGTGCGTGGGCGGGTTGTCGAAGCCGTAGTCGGTGCACCAGTCGCAGCAGCCGTAGGACAGGTACGCCTCGCCGCAGAAGTGGGTGCCGTTGGGGATGCAGCACTTCTGGCAGTTGTCGACGCCGTTGTCGGAGCAGCGCACGCAGCCGATCAGGCCCGGGTCGCCCGCGTTGACGGGCTTCAGGCCCCAGCCTGCGCGCGCGGGCGAGCCGCGTAAGGCAGGGCCCCACGCGCACACGAGTGCGGAGCCGCAGCCAGAGCCAGGCGACCATAAGGCAGCGCCGTGCACCACGCCGCTACAGGGCAGGTGGGTGGAGGGCGAAACTGCGCACCGTTGGCACAGCCCGTGCAGCCCTGGTAGTTGCCCTGGCCCCACGGCATCTGCCCGGTGCCGAAGCCCTGGCAGTTCAGCTGCCCGGACGTGTAGCGGCGCCCGCCGTACTGCACGCTCTGGCCTGCGCGCCGCGAGCGATGCCAGTGTCAGTGCAAAGCTGGCGCGCATGCTGCCGGCCCCCGCTGCCAGCTGCCAGCTGCCGCCCCAGCGCCAGAGCGCCCCACAGCGCTCGCACCAGCGCCCCTGTGGCCAAAGCCGCCAGCAGCCAAGCCAGCGTGCGCCAGCTTCCTCGCGGGTGCGTCCGTCGGTGGGTTGCTGTCGATGCCATGCCCCAGGTGGAGACACGCCACCGCCAGGGGGGCCAAGGCCCTGGAGGCACCGTCAAACGCTGGGTGCATGCAGTTACTGTAGCCCCCACGGCAACCAGGAAACGCCACTGTGCCAGCGCATGCTGGAGCGCCGTGCTGCCCAAAGCACGTGCCCGCGCAAGAGCACACCAAGAGCAACGCAGTGCAGCGCTGGTGCGGTGGCAGCCCCATCAGCCTCCGCCAGGCCTCCAGGGCAAGGCCTCGCAAACTGTACTACAAAGCCCGGTCAACAATCGACGAGTCCAGGCCCCAGAGGACCGCTCTTTCCGTGCACGCAAAGAGGTGAGGAGCTGCGGAGCCAGCTTGGCAGCCGACCGCACCGGCAGCCAGGGCGATGCAGGAGCACGCCAGCAGCACGACGGCCACAAAGTTCGTCATGGCGCCTGGTGCTGTGGTCGCGCGGATGCAGGCACTAGACAACGTGTGGGTCGCTGAGTGCTCTGGATGAGTTTGAGCTTTGCCCTCCAAGCTACACTTTTGTCCAAGCTGGCCCTAGTGGGAGGTCCCGGTGCCCTAGCTTGCATGATGAATACGACAGAAACCTAAGCTTCCGGCCGGCCTCCTCTCGCCTCCGCGGCATACGACGGATCCGGGACAAGCCCCACACAACAGGAGCATCATGGCGCGGGGTCAGGTTTCGCAGCGCTCGCGGGCCGTCACCGCTGTGGCGCTCTGTTGCTGCCTGGCCGCCGGCGTGGCGCCCGCGTGGTGAGCCTGATGGTCCGCCGGTTGCGGAAGAGAGCGGGAACTGCAGGGCACAGCCGTTGCCCGGTGGGTGGAGGCGCTGCTGTGGGTCGGTAGACAGAGAGGGAGGCGGGGACAGCTGTGTTGGAGCTCCTGGTGGAAGGGTCCACGAGCCTTTACAAGGGGTGGCGTGAGGCGGTGACAGCGAACCTGCCCGATAGTAGTGTGCAGCGAGCGCACTGGCCACCGCTGGCGCCACACGTAAACCGAGGCTGTGCCTGCGCGCAGGAGCAAGACGGTGCTGGACCCTGTAGGCATCTATGGCTCCCTGCAGGTGTGCTGCGCGCCTGCTTGAGGCAGGCGCTGGGGAGCACACCTCGCGCCTCCCGCCTGCGTGCACACACTGCAGCGCAACAGCCAGCGCTGCGGAAGCGCCGCGCGGGTCGCCAACCTGCGCCGCGAGCGTGTGCCGCAACCTGTCACCCAACGTCCTGCACTGCGGGGAAGCTGTGTGCCCCTGCAACCTTGCGCAGAGCTCCATGCTGTCAGCGCCTGCCCCCCACCCAGCTAGGCCTGTCGGGGGCGGCGTTGACGCGTTCGGGGGCGCGCAGCACGCGCGTGACTGCATGCGCCTGGCGCGGCGGACCGCGCGTGACTACCTCAACTTCGGCGACGGCTCGCTGCCCAACTGCCTGCGGATGTCGTTTCACGACGCCGCGACATACGTCAACACAACAGACAAGGGCGGGTGCGTGGGCACCCGCGCGGGGCCGCCGCGGCGCCTCACTAGGCATTCATGCTCAAGGGCTTGCCGCATTTCAAGCCCATGCGGGCGGTGGCAAGCCTCCTGTCGCCAGGCCACTGCCAGCCAGCACTGAGCGCCCTGCCATGCAGCGCATGCAGCAGGCTTGAGTTATCACCGGGTGTCTGCAGCAGAGCACCAATACAGCGCGGGCTGCCGCACAGCGCCGTCACGGCAGGGCTGGCGCGGCAGCAGGGCCGGCGCAGTGCGCCTTGCAACCAGAGGGTGCCGACGCGCTCCCCGCGTGCAGGGCCAACGGATCGATCATGCGCGAGGTGGAGGAGGGCCCGCTGCCCAACTTCAAGGCGCACGACGGGCTGCAGATCTGCCACGCGCTGCTGAAGACTGCCGTGCCGCTCATGCGCGCGACTGGCTGCCCCCAGATCACCTACGCCGACACCATCCAGCACTTTGGTGCGCACCGCCTGTGCGTCTGCGCGTGTGGGCCCGCCAAGTGATGCCGTGCGCTGAGTTGTGGCCGCCGGCCTGCACATGTCCCTGCTCTGCGCCTCTGCGCGGTCCGCTGCTCTGCGCCCTGCCGTGCCTGCGCGCTGTGCGAGGCTGATGCAGGCTGGGTCGCCTGCGCAGCCGCGACCGCGGTGGAGATGGCCCAGGGCCCCGCCGTGCCGCTGCTGATGGGCCGCCCCGACCGCATCAACGAGACCGACCCCATCGAGCAGTTCTCCTCCGAGTGCTTTGACCCGGAGCAGCAGATCAACTTCTGGGGTGCGCCCCGGTCGCCGGCCATGCGCAGTCTGCCCTGCCGGCCGCCATGCGCATGTGCCAGCCCAGCTCAAGGTTCTGTCTGTCTTAAAGTGTGCATTATTGGCCAGCATGTCGGGCATGCGCATCACGCTCCGCCCGCCCGCCCCGAGCGCATGCCGCGCGCGGCAGGCAATAGCGGCTTCAACGACTCCATCAAGGCCACGGTCGTGCTGTCGGGCGCGCACTCCATCGGCAACGTGCGCGCGGCCAAGATGCGCAACTGCACGCAGGCCAAGGGCGACGGCCTGGTGCGCGCCCGCCGCGCACGGCCGCTTGCCGGGAGCTTGCAGACTGGGAAAGGGGGCATGCTGCACATGCAGCGCGCGAGGGACGAGCCCGCCGCGCTGGCCGCTCCGCCTCGGATGCATGAGTTGCGGGGCCGCGCGCAGCCCGGCGCGTCGGAAGTTTCAATCTAGAACTGCCGGGCGGCGGCATGCGCTGAGCGGGGCGGCCGGCGGCCGCAGGGCCCGTTCACGAGCAACCCGTACAAGTTTGACAACCACTACTTCCTGGAGACCATCAACTACCACCAGATGCCCAAGAGCTACCCCAACAACCACCTCATGTACTCTGACATCTCGCAGACCTTCTACGGCACGCGCACGTTCATGGCGCTGTACAAGTACGCGCAGAACAACACGCTCTTCTTCGAGGCGCGTTCCCGCTCGCTCGCATCGAGGCTGAAGCGAACGCGCATGCCATGCTGCGTGGCGCGTGGTAGCCCGCGGGAGTGTCAGGCTGTGATGAGGACTGCCTGCCGTGCGCGTCTGCCTGCAGCCGGCCTCTGCGGGACGATCGGTGGGGGGGCCGCATGCGGGACGTGCGCTGAGGGCGGACCTCGCGCGCCGCGCAGGACTGGCGGACGCAGTTCCAGGAGCTGTCCATGCTGGGCGTGTCGCCGAGCGAGGCCGGGTACACCATCCACGACGGCTTCTGCGACGGTTGCGGCGAGCCGGAGACGGTGGCCTGGCCGCACCCCAGCTTCGCCGCGCCGCCGGAGCTGCCGCTTTTCTTCCCGCCGGACGTGCCCTCGAGCGCCATCACGGGCGCTGTGCCGACGATGACCACCGACAACGACTTCAACCCGCATCTGCACCACGCCTCGGCGCCTGTGAGCGCGCCCGTGGCCGCGCCCGCGCCGCACATGGTGGACGCTGCCTCGACCGCCACCGCGGCCGCGCCGGCGCCGGCGACTCTGCCCGATGCGGTGGCCATCGGGCCGGCCATGCAGGCAGCCTCCAACGCGGCGCCCGCGGCCCAGGCGCCCGCCGCGGTCCCCGCGGACGCGCGCGGCGCGTCCGTGGCGGCCTCGTCGCTGCCATAGGCCGCGCTGTGCGGCGGGCAGTGCGTGCGGCGGCGCCAGCGTGGCAGCGGTGTGGTCGCGAGGCGGGCGCGATGGTGCGCCGCTATGCGCGAGACCAGCTGCGCGAGCATGGGCCTGCTGGGCCACCGCGCGTGGCTGCTGTACATGTACTAGCTAGCGTGTTGAGGGTTGGGCTGCATTACCTAGGCGTGCCAGGCAGCGGCGGCCATGGCCTGTGCGCTGTGACCGCCCTGGCGCAGCACTGGCCTATGTCAGTGCCGGCACTGCGAACGCATAGATCCGCATTGGATGGGGTGATTTTGCACTCAAGTTTCATTATCGCAACAACACATGCCTTGCTGCTTCAACGCAAAGTGCATGTCGCATATGGCTGTTCCATGTAGACGCACAACTCGCGCCCCCAATGGCCTCCTGTATGACAGCTCTGCGCCTGCGTTCCCGCACGCCCTCTACTCAGCATGCATGCATCCTACACACGCTCTACCCAGCATCATGCTCGCTTTCAGGTGCCGGCCAAGCAAGCCCAACAAAGGCAACTCCGCGCTGCCCGACACCCGGCTGCGCACAGGCGGGCCGCTGTCCCTTGCAGGCTGAGAGATATGCAGGGCAACCGCCGGCGCTCGCCCTGCTGCTGCTGGCACCCGGCGTGCGACTGCACCAGGGGCCAGCAGGTGCGCCGCTGCCCGCAGCCCGCGTGCGCGCGCTCGCCGTGCCCGTCAGCCGCTGTGGCTGGCGTGCGCAGGGCGGCGGTCGCCCACGCCTCCGCCGGCTGGACCGACCGTCCATGGTCGCCGTCGCGCCACGACGAGGCACAGGCTGCAGACAGCCCACTGCCGCAACACCGTGCCAAGGACGCTTTGCCTCTCAAACGGACGTCACATGGCAGCAACAGAGAGGTCCGCCCAGTGTTGTGCTGTGCGCAAGGAACAGGAGTGGTTGAACGCAGCTTTGGTACAGAGAGGCAGAGCGCAGGGCGCCAGCGGCTGCGTGCACGCTGAGTGAGCAGGAGAACGTGGCGCCGCGGAGTGCCAGGTCGCAGGGCTGAGCCGAGTGTTGCCACAGCTAGAAAACAAGATGATGTTCCTGAAGCGCGCTTTGCAGCACAGCAGCGCCCTATGTCTACTGCACAGCGCGCATGAACTTTCAGCACTAGATCAAAGCACTGCCTCAGCGTGATTGGCGCGCGCTGGTCCCCTGCATGCAAGGGCCCGGGTGCAGCGCTGTGGCGGCTCCCATCACCGCTGCTACCTTCTGACCCAGCCCAAGCCATTACTTGGGGAGATGGGGACAGTTAGGGCGGTGGAAGGGTTGCCAAGTACCAAAAGTGCACAGGGAGGCAGCACAGACAGTGGTCACTGTGCAACCTGTGTCTGGTGCCCGGGCTCAAGCAGCGCGCTGGGCTTGACAGAACGGCGCGCGCGCTCGGGGGCCCAGCGCAGTGCGCCCTGGTGCGCCATCGCCGCAATGTCAGGCTGAGCGCCGCGCGAGGGGGTGGCTGCCCGGCCTCCTGTGGTCCAGCATGGCCTCGCGGCAAGGCTCCGGCCCCGTTACCCGGTCGTCCGGCCTGCAGCCCGGCCAGGAGGGCCCCGGCTCGATGCTCACGAGCCTCAAGTGGCAGGGAAAGCGGAAGGAGGACGACGGCAAGGTCCGTGGCCCCGCTGGCTCGCCCGGAGCCCGTAGGAGCTGCCTGCCTGGCCGGGCACGGCGTGCTGGGAGCGGTTTTGAACCAGCTAACATTGGCACATCCCGCCCAGGGCCCCCAGGCGGTGGCAGGCAGCAAGAAGACGCGGCCTGCCTTTGGCGACATCACCAATATCGACGCGAAGCCCGTGGTGTTCCCGCCTGAAAAGGTGCGCCGATCTGCACAATGCCGGCCGCAGCGCATGCGCGCGCGGGCCGTCTGCCGCTCGCTGTTGCTGCCCGCGCCAGCTCTCGGTTGTTACGCAGCGCCGCGCTGGGGTGCGGCTCACGCGAGCGCGCTTGTGCCAACTGCCGCTCATGGTCCCCGCAGGAGAGCCGCGCGAGGCACAGCAGGCCAGCGCTTGCAGCGCCGGCACGGCCGGTGCGCGCTGCGCCACAGCGTCGCAAGCGTTCGCGCCGCCAGCGCTGCGCTGTCGCGCATCTTGCTGTGTTGACGCCGCACGCCGGCTGCACCACTGACGCCGCGCGCGTGCGGGCCCCAGGCGGCGGCGCATGTGCAGGCCGCGCAGCACCTGGCCCTGCTCAGCCAGCGCGGCTCCTCTGCGTCGGACGGTGCGCGCATGGCCCCACTCCGCCTGTGCCCCTGCGCAGCGTCGCGGCTTGCACAGTACAGCGCGCCGACCCCGGCGCATGGCGTGCAGAGCCGAGCCCGGTATGCTGCAGCTCGGCGCCCGCGGTGGTCGACATCGATGCTGCGGACCTGGGCAACGTGCTGGCCTGCCCGGCGTATGTGCATGAGATCATGGACAGCCTATTTCTGGCAGAGGTGCGCAGCGCGCGCACGCTGGGCGCCGCGGCGGTTCATGACCGCGCCTGCCTCACACCCTGCGCTCCGCGGGCCTCTGCAGCGCGCTCTACGCGCCGCGCCTGCCTGCGTGCACGGCGGCTGACGCGCCGCGGCCGGCGCGCAGCTGAAGCGGCGCCCGTCGACCTGCTACATGAGCACCGTGCAGACAGACATCACGCAGTCGATGCGCGGCATCCTCGTGGACTGGCTCGTCGAGGTCGCCCAGGTCCGCCGCGCTCCCCGCAGCCCTGCCCGGGCCGGGCGTCCTGGCGGGCGCCGCGCGGCGCCTGCGCGCACAGCCCGCGCGCCTCGTGCGGGCGTGCGGGCGGCAGGCCGCGTCCGTGCCTGGCGGCGCCGCGCCTCACCAGGCCGACCCGCGCGGCGCAGGAGTACAAGCTGGTGGCGGACACGCTGTTCCTGGCGGTGTCCTACCTGGACCGCTACCTGAGCCTGCGCTGTGTGCCGCGCGCGCGGCTGCAGCTGGTGGGCATTACCTGCATGCTGCTGGCCGCCAAGTACGAGGAGATCTACGCGCCCCAGGCGCGCCCGGCCCCCGCCGCGCCTCCCACGCCCAGCGAAGCTGCGCCCTCGGCGCGCAGGTGCATCGTCGCCCACCTGCTTGCCGGCCCGAGCAGCGCCGGCTCTGCTCTGCTCTCTTGCTCTGTGAGGCGTCGTGATACATGATCGCGTCAAGACAGGCCCGCCGCCGCAGCAGCCTCAGCGCGGGCGGCGGGGCGCGCGCAGATCGAGGAGTTTTGCTACATCACCGACAACACGTACACGCGCGCCGAGATCCTGGCGATGGAGGAGGAGGTGCTGGGCGCGCTGCGCTTCGAGCTGACCGCGCCCACGCCGCGCGTTTTCCTGCGCCGCCTGGTCAAGGCCGCGCACGCGCTCGGGCCGGCCGACCCGCGGTGCGCGTCCCTCCAGGCCGCAGGCTGTGCGGGGCCGAGGGGGAGGGGGTTGCTCCGCGGGCCTGTGAGCACTGCAGAGGGCTCGGTGCTGTCAGGGCCTGCCCCCGCCGCTCCTAGCCGTAGTCCGCCCGCGCTCCGGCAGCGCGCGCATGCGGGCGCCTCCGTGCTGGGCCCCAGCGTACACGCACTGGCGCTGGCGCCTGCCGGATCTCGCTCTTGTCTCATGTGGGCTGCGCCCACCGCGCTCATGCGCTAGCGCCACGACGCGAGTCGAGCTTTGCAGAGCTGCAGGAAGTTGGCGCGCTGCCATGCAGCTGCTGCGCCTGCTGCGAACAGCGCTGCCCGCGGCCAGGACTGCATGCGCCTGCGTGGTGCGCATGCGCGGCTGGCAATCGCGCGGGTTCGCTGAAGGCAGCGGACCCTGCTCCCATGATCGACAGCTGGCTGGATAGCTGTTGCAGGCGTGTCTTGGGCCGGGCCCCGGCCCTGCGCAGGCCACAGGTTTGGCTAGGCCGTACCCCATGGCCTGCGCCGCGCCCGCGCGCGCCCGCCCGCGCTGAGCGCCGCGCGCGCGCGCAGGCTGGAGCACCTGGCAGCGTACGTGCTGGAGCTGGCGCTGCCGGAGTATGCGGCGCTGCAGTGGCTGCCCAGCCAGCTGGCGGCGGGCGCGGTCGCGCTGGCGCGCGGCTGGCTGGGCGCGCCGGCCTGGTCGCCCACGCTCGCACACTATGCGCGCTATGAGGCGGCCGAGCTGCGGCCCGTCGCGGCGGCGCTGCACGCGCTCGCGCAGCGCGCGGCCTGCCGCGCGACCTACCAGCTGCCGGCCGTGCGCGAAAAGTATGCGGCGCCGGCGCGCCTGTGCGTGTCCAGCCTGGCGCCGCCGGCCGCGCCGCCCGCGCTCGGCTAGCGGCCTGGGCCCGGCGACGGCGGCGGTCCCGCAGCCGCGTGGCCAGCGCGGTCGCCGCGAGCGACGCGTGCGGGCGGGGCGGCGTGCGGGACCGGCGGGCCTTGCTGCCGGCTGGGGGTGGGCGGCGCCCGGGTCGCGGGCGCGCTCGGCTGGGACAGCGCCGTGGCGCTGGGCCCAGCCGGGGCCATGTCCCGTGGCCGCTGCGGCAGCCCTGCAAGCCGTGCGCAGCATTGTGCGCACCGCGCGACCTATCTGCTTTCTAGTTCTTTTTCGTGCTGCGCCTGCTGCTTTGCGCTGCGCCTGCTGCTTGCACCTGCGCTGCGGGCGGGCGCCTTAGTGTACTAATGCCCCACGGGGCTTCGGAACGTCGTGAGAACTGCTGGCAGGCCTCCCACAAAACAGGGAGCTGTGTAAGTAAAGTCGAATCTTGCACCCCTGCCCTGGCCCTGGAGGGTTTATCGCCTCTCCCAGCCTCGCTTTGGCCCGCTGCCGAGCGACGGGCGGACGCGGGCGACGATGGCGGCAATCATGGGCCAGCCGCAGTGCCTGCGCTCCTGCCTGGCCCGAGGGGCAGCCCCCTGCAGCCGCATCCGCCTGGTTGTCCGTGCCCAGGCCCAGGCGGACCCCGTGCGTGCTGCCGTCCGGGCAGTCAGGTGAGGGCCTTGCAGACTGCCAGACAGCGGGCTGGACCGCTCGGCATTGCGTGGTGGGGGCATGAGCCGGGGCGTGCGGCGCAGGAAAGCGCTGGTGCCCGCGCCGCTGCAGACCGCCGCGGCCGCCGCCGTGGCCAATGTGCTGCTGGCGCTGCCCGCGCACGCGGAGGCCGGCAAGATCTTCGACTTCAACCTGACCCTGCCGGTCATGGTGGCCGAGTTCCTGCTGCTAATGGTGTTCCTGGACAAGTTCTGGTTCACCCCTGTCGGCAAGGTGCTGGACGAGCGCGACGCGAAGATCCGGTCCCTGCTGGGCGACAGCAAGGTGTGCGCCCGGTGCAGGCGGCCGCGGCGCGCTCAGTGGCCGCTGCCCGCCCCGCCTTGGCTGTGCTAGCAGTTGTGATGCGTCATCAAGGAGGCGCCCCCTCGTCTCCAGAGGCCTGGGCCTTGCCAGGGCCCCTGGCGACGCGTGGCGTCTGCCAGCGGCAGAATCTCTAACAAGGACGCGCGTCTTGCGCATAGCACTGCCCGTGGCTTCCACAGCCCACCGCAGGCAGCACCTGTGCATAGCACACTGTGAGCGAGATCGTGGGCGCACTGGGAGCCGGAGGCCGGGTCCGGGGCGCCGCGTCACGCAGCCCGGCGCCGCGGCAGGACAACTCGAAGGAGCTGGAGGACCTGCAGGCGGCGGCGGAAAAGGCGCTTGCCGACGCGCGCGCCGAGGCGCAAAAGGTCATCTCGGAGGCCAAGTCGGCCGCGCAGAGCGAGTCGGGCGCGAAGCTGGCCGCCGCCAAGGAGGTGCGCGCGGCCGGCGCGGCGCCGCCGGGCGCCCCGGGGGCGCCGCGTGCTCAGGGCCGCTGCTCAGGGCCGCGCTGATGCTGCTGCCCTCTTGCTGCCCTGGCGGGATGTGGGTGGCTGCTTGCTGCACACACTGGTTGTGAGCGAACTGCAAGGGTGGCTGCGCAAGGGGTGCGCCGTGCGTGTGCCTCACCCCAGGCCTGCCGTATGGGACCGGGGAACTCCAGGCCGTCTGCCGCCGAAGCGGTGTGCAGCGGGCACTGTGTCCACTGCGGCTGACGCGCTCCGCCGCGGCCTGCAGAAAATCGACAAGGAGGTGGCGGACGCCATCGCCGCGCTGGAGAAGGAGAAGGAGGCCGCGCTGGCCAGCCTGGACACCCAGGTGCGCGACCCTGCAACACCTGCCGCACTCCTTGCGAGCGTGCATCGGACAGTGCATTTGCTGTGGCTGCATGGGTCTTGGGTGCAGCGCAGAGCTCGCTGCGCGCCTGCGCTGAGCGCGCTCTACGTGCCTTGCAGGTGGACCAGCTGGCCGGCGAGATCCTGCAGCGCGTGTTGCCAGAGGGCGTCAAGATCTGAGCCTGCCTGGGAGCGGGGAGGGGGGGCTTTGTCTGTATGTTGCAGGGCTATATGAACACGGATGTGGCTAGGCTTGGTGTCAGCTAGCGACCTGCGGCATCATGAGAAGACACACACGCATGAATGGAGGGTAAACGGACTTGAGAGTGTAAGATCAAAGGAGCATCATGCACAAAGCATGGAGTTGCAGATGGCGAATTGCATTCGGTGAAGCAGCACAGCAGTTGACAAACGTGGAGTATACATGGTGCACACCCCCGTTTGTTAGGCAGCAGCTCCGCTCCCACCCAGGAGCACCCAGTGCCGCTTGATAAAAAAGCAGAGACAGCTCTCACACATTGGGAGCAGAATTGGTTGCCTATGCAGCGCAGTGTCCGCTCTCAAACGGTTTATTGCCTCCCATTCCCCGCCTGGGCCCCGCTCACACGCGCAAATGCGGCCTGCCAACCTACCCCCACCCATGGTGCGGTCTGACCCGTCGGAGCACTCACCAAGTCAGTTTACCCAGACCAGGTGACACCTCCTGTACCACGGGTGCCAGCCGTGCACCCAGGTCACCGCGCACGGCCACAGCAGCTGGCTGCCAAGCACGCCGCATGGCGCACTGCGCCGGCGCTGCACCAAGCCGTAGCAGGCACGCGGCGTGCGGGCGCACACGCGGCGGGTCACTCGTCCATCTTGGCTGCCGTGCGCGCGCCATGCAACGCCGCACGAGCGACGCTGCACAGGTCGCGCGCACGGCCGCAGCCTGTGAGCCCCCGCTCACGCGCGGGCGGCGCCTAGCGCGCCTTGTCGGCCACCTTGTCCGCGGTGTTGCGCGCGGAGTTGGCCATGCGGCGCTGCTCGTCCTTGCCACGCGACGCCGCCTCGTCGGCCTCGTCCTTGCGCCGCGACAGCCAGTTCTTGATGCCGCCGAACAGGTCGTCCTGCTTGTCCTCAACGTAGCTGCGCGCAGCGTCGCCGCCCTCAGCATGAGACGCGCAGCGCCGCACGCTCGCGAATTTGTCAGTGGGGAACAAAAGCTGAAGCTGGTCCGGCACGGCGCCAGGGCTGGGAGCATCTCTGTAGGGCCTGCGCATGGCCTGCGCGGCGCGGGGAGGTCGCGCGCAGCGGGCGCGAGCGGCGCGGGCGGCGCGGGCGGCGCGGGCGCGCACTCTGCGGTGTCGCCGGCCTTGTGCTTGACGCTGTGCGCGGCGTCGCCCAGCTTGTGCTTGGCGCTGCTGGCGGCGTGCTCGACCTTGTGGCCGGCGCTGCCGACGGCGTGCTTGACGTTGCCGGCCAGGCTGTGCCCGGTGTGGTCGGCCTTGTCGGCCGCGCGGCGCGCCGAGTTGTCCGTCTTGTCTGCCGTGCGCCCGGCGGAGTCGCGCACGCCGCGCGCTGAGTCCTTGGCGGAGTCCCGCACGCCGCGCGCGGAGTCCTTGATGTTGTCGCCCGCCTGGGCGGCCTGCCCGCGCGCGCGCCGACCACTTAACGTTGTCGTTACCGGGATGACACGGTATGCAACCCAAGCTCTGCTACTGGCGCTCGGGCGCGACACCGGCAGCGCAGTGGACGGCAGCAGTGGACGGCAGCAGCGGACGGCAGCAGCACGCAATCTGCCTGCGCGGCCGGCGGGAGCGCGGCGGAGGGCGTCACAGCAAGATGGGGACCGGCGCATGCCGCCCACGCGCCTTGTCCTGGGCGCGGTTGCCGGCGTCCTTGAGCGCGTTGACGGCCTGGTCCGCCTTGTGGCCGGCCTTGTCCTGCCGCGCGCAAGCAGCAGGGCCGCCTTAGTGTCAGCACCCCGAGCGGCGCCCGAGCGGCGGAGAGGCCACGCTTTGGGCCTGCATCCCTTCGCACAGCAGCCTGCCCTGTCCACTGGCTGCTGTGGGCACGGCACGCCTGTTGCACGGCAGCCAGGGGCGACAGGCTGCGGGACGGCATCGGCGGGAGCGCACCGCGGCCTTGTGCAGGCCGTGGTGGGCGCTGTGCCCGGCGTCGGACGAGGCGTCCCGGGCCTGGTGGCCCTTGCGGCTGAACCAGCCGCCCGCCTGGTCCGCCTTGCCCTTGGCGTCGCGCGTGGCGCGGTCGGTCGCGTGCTCCACATCGTACTCGTCGTCCTTGTTCACGTTCTGCGTTTGCGCACAAGCAGGTCTCCATCAGCAAACGCGGTGTTGTCCTTGAGGGCGGCACGACCGAGTCGCACTGAAGCACACCAGCGGCGCGTGCGGCGCCCGCCGCCGCGCTGCTCGCTCACAACACCGGCTGCACTGGGAGCTGCCGGGATGGCGGGCCGCACCTTGTAGATAAAGTAGCCGCCCAGCGCCACCGCAGCGACCGCGGCGACCGCGGCGCCGGCCTTCGCCAGCGCGTTCTTCTCATCCTTCGTGGGTCCCCGGGGCTTCTTGCTGCGCGCGCCGCGGCATTGCGCTGCATCAGGCGGATGCAGGCGCGCTCGCAGCCTGCTTGCTGGACGCGGCAGGGGCACTGCCCGGCCCGCGCACAGCAACAGAGCCCCTCCCGCAGGCCGGTGCCGGCCGGGCAGGCTGGCCCCGGACAGCAGCGCGCCCCAGCGCGAGGTTTTGGCTGCGCGGCGCGGCGCCGCGTGCGCACCCGTGGGACGAGGAGTAGGACTCGTGGTGCGCCTTGGTCTGCTCCACCTTCGCGGCCTCCGTGAGCTTGCTGTCTGCGTGCGCCAGGCTCAACGTCAGCGGAGCGCTCCCACGAGCTGCGCCTCAGCGCCGCAGGCCTGTGTGGCTTGCTGCGCACTCTGGGCACATCTCTGGGGCATCAGGGCTGTGCATGGCAACGGCTAGCGTCGAATCTGCTCCAGAGCCACCGAGTGGCCGCTGCCGCGCCCAATCCAACCCTCGCAACAACCCCTTCGCGCAGCACTGGCTGCCGAGCACCGCCTCCTCGCCCTCCACGCCTCCCGGCGAGGCCCCGCTGCCGCAGGTGCCAGAACACCCTCATGGGCCCCCATCGTGTCGGGCGGAGCCCGGCCTTCCGGGGCACACCCACGTGCGGGGAGAGCGACGACGTGTGGATCTCCTCCTTGTGCACCACGGGCGTGGACGAGGTAAGATCAGCCATGGTGATAAGGCCGGTGTCCTGTCTGGTCAACTAGACGCTAGCGGCACGCTCTCTGCCTCTCAAATGTGTGGTTTAAAGCCTGTAGCAGCTCTGCTTGAACGTCGCATTTGAGCACAGATCCTGCTGTCTCAAGGAGGGGTTCCCCCGCTCAGCAGGGTATAGGGGAACCGCCATCACTGCTTTTCTAGTCCCGGCGCACTCGGTGCAGAGGTGGCCTCTTCCCCTTCCGGCAGTCAGGGACGGAGTTGTCGCCCCTTGCGCCGTCGCGTACGCTGTTGCCGTGAGGCAGGTGGACTTAAGGCGTGAGGGCCACGGCCGTGCTGGGAGCGCTGCGCCTACGGACCTGAGAGCTCTGCGGCATGTCCTTCTTCGCGCGCGTGCTCAACCACCTCGTCAACCAGTACCTGGTGGAGGCGCTCGCGAACAGGTCCGCATGACCCCGCCTGCGCGTGCAGCTCGCCCCATGCGCCTGCTGTGCTTGCTGGCGCTGCCCAGGCCGCCGGGCTGAACGAGCTGCTGCGCGCTGGGCCCAGCCGCACGTTTCAGCGCTTTGCGGTGCGGTCGAACCAGCTGTTCGAGGAGGCGGGCAAGAAGAGTGCGCCCTGCCGCCGCCTGTGCACCCTTGCCTGCTCCTTGAGCTGCCGCGCGGTGCTCGCTTTGCGCCTGCAATGAGTCAACGCGCAAACATACAGCGGTGTATGCCGCTCTGTGCGTGGGAGGGCGGCCCGCAGCTCACTGCCCTGTTGCAAGTTCTGTCGTGCGGCGCCGCTGCTGTGCAGCGTGTCCGCTGAGCAAGACGTGTGTAAATTGCACCACGGGAGCGTGTGCGGAGCACCGAGTGACAAGGGTGCAGCGAATGACAAGCAGCCTCTGCTGCTCCTGTGTGTCACCAGCTGCTGTCGCCTGAAGCTCTGCCTGACCCACGAGCGCGTGGCTGCTCTGGGACGGGGCCTGCGCGCCTGAGCAGCCTGTCTGGGCTGGCCGGGGCTGCGGCCTCGCCCTGCTTGTGCGGCTCGGGCGCTGACACGCCGGTGTGCGCGCGGCAGCCTTGGAGCAGCAGCACAAGATGCAGGACTTGGCAAAGGCGGAGTTCACCAAGTGGTGGAGGGCGAACCCGAACGCCACCGAGGAAGAGGTGTGCTCCGAGCTGCGTCCGTCCTCTGCGCTTGCCGGCCCAAGTGCGCAGGCGAGGGGCCCGCTCGTGTGGCCGAGTACAGCAGGGTGATTGGGCGCGCGCGCGCGCGCAGGCAAGGAAGGCGGCAGGCAGGATCTCTTCGTCTACCAAGAAGTGAGGAGCGCCGGCGCGTCGTCGGAGGCAGCTCGGCGCTGTGTACATGTGGTTGTGTAGAGAGGGGTTGTGGTTTTGCCGAGCGCTGCACGCGCACTTGTTGTTCAGGTGGTGAGTGCACGCGCGCTTGTTGTTCAGGTGGTGAGTGCTTTAGATGCTGTGAATGCAGCAGGATGCAGCTCCTAGTAACAGTATCGGCCGAGGATGCAGCTCCAAGTAACTGTATCGGCCGCGCTCTGTGGCGAGCCATGCGCTTACAGGATCCGGTGCACACTTTTGTCCGACCGCCGCGCACACCCGCCGCTAATGGGGTGCGCCGCACCCCCGCTATCCTAACACTCCCACTTTAAAAAGCGGCCCGCACACTGCACATGCAAGGCTAGCTGCCTGGTAGAGTGCGCTGCACACCTCCTGCCACATTCAACCCAGGTCTCAACCACCGCACGGCAAACACGTCACGGCCAAACACCGCAGCTCCCTGCGACCGGCGCGGCGGCGCTACTGCATCACACCAGAGGCTGCCGGCACACTGCAAACACACAGTTGACAAGCACACACGCACTGAGCACACACAAAGCGACGCCTCCAGCATGCAGCGGGACTAGCGGGGCGGCGCCGTCACTGGCACATGAGTGCGGCCATGAGTTCGTTGAGCTCCGAGTCCTGCTCAGACGCGGCCTGCGCGTGCGGCGCCGGCGCGCCGTCGGTCGCGACCGCGGCCGCCGCCAGCAGCGCCGCCTGCGGCGCCGGCGCGCCCAGCAGGTCCGCCCAGCCGGCGCCGCCGCCGTCCGCGGCCCAGCCCTGCGCCGCGCCGGCCGCCGGCGCCTCGGCGTAGACGTCAAACAGGCTGTAGCCAGCGGCGCGCTCATGCGGCGCCGGCAGCGCGGCGGCCGGCGGCCGCGCGGGCGGCGGCAGGCCCAGCAGCCGGTTGTAGTGCGCCAGGTCGGTGACGCATGCGCCGCCATTGCCGAATGCGGCGCCCGGCGTGCCCGCCGGCAGCGGCGCGTCGAAGCTGTACGCCGTCTTGGCCGCCTGCGCCGCCCCGCGCACCGGTCAGGTCAACAGACTGCACCGCCACAGCTAGGTCCCGCCCATGTGCCGACCGCCGGCCAGTGCCCTGTGATCAGGGGGGCCAGTGCACTTTTTTTGGATGCAGAGCGCCAGGCCAGCGGACGTGCCTGGGCAGGCTCGCCGGCCGCAAAGCCCGCCACCGGCGGCGCCAGCGCCGTCTGGCCCGCGGATGCGTACGTCTGCGCACCGCGCCGACACATGCGTCAGCGCAGACGGCAGCGCCAGCCAGCACACTCCCTGCACGCGCGCGCGCCGCAGCCACACGCTGCCTGTCAGCCCGCCCTGTGCAGCGCAGAGCGCGCTTGACAAGCACGGCTGCGTCCGCAGCCGCAGCCGAGCGCACGCGCCTCAGAGCGCAGACATGGCAGGCGGGGCCGGCGCATGCAGCGGCGCCGCGCGGCGCACCGCGTCGGCGACGGCGCCGCTGTCCATGGAGGACGGCCAGGAGGTGTCGCCGCTGCCGTACGCGTGGCAGCCGCCTGCCGCGCCGGCCCGCGAGCAGTAGGTCAGGCGGTCGGGCCCCGCGCCTCTCGGCGCGGCTGCGGCCGCACGGGCGTGCGCCCGCCTCCTTGGCAGCGCGCACTTGTGGTGGGCATGCCATGATGCTCTAGCCCTGACGCCATGGCTGTAACTCCTTGTGCAAGGTGTGCGGCGCCGCGTCCGTGCAGCCAATGGCGCAGGGCAATGCTGCACCCGGTGGCCGCGCTCGGAGCACCCGGCGGTTGACCCCGCAGGACAGCAGGCGGGGCCTGCGCGCGCAGGGCTGCCGCGCAGCGCGGGGGCGCGACGCACCGCCGTTGGCCGCCGGCGCGGGCGGCGCCGACGCAGAGCGGCGCGCGTGGATCGCGGCGACGGCGGTGTCCAGGTCGCCATCGGCCTCGACCACGGCGCGGTCCACCTCAGCGTCCGGCACACCGGTCATCTCCTGCGTGCCAGCGGGGTTAGCGTTAGGATTAGGCACCAAAAGAGCACGGCAAGCGGCGCGCTCCGCTGCACAGGCGCCGCCCGCGGCCTGCTGGCCCGGGAGGGCTGGCTGGGCCGGGCTTGTCCAGCGGCTTCGGCGCGCCGGTCCCGCCCCTGCCCCTGGCCGGCCGCCCCTTGCATGCGCCTGGTAGTAGAGGGTGCTCACACAGCGCGCCCTGGGGGAGCATGCAAAGCTGGCATGTGCGGCCGCGGCCGCTCGCTGATGCGTCTCAGGAGGCAGGACGGCGGCCACGCGCTGTCTGTACCAAGACATACCCCTTGACGGACCGGGGTCATACCCTGCCAGCCCTACGCCCTGACCCACCCCAACTCTCCTGCTCGGCAGCTCTGCCGCAGCACGCGCGCGCGCCTTAAACACGGCCAGGCGCTCGAGCTCCTCGGAGATGTCGATCTCGGGCGCGTCGGTTGCGGCCTCCATGAACGCGCGCGCGGCCGCCTCCGTGGCCACATGGCCAGCCAGCAGGAACTCCACCGCCGCCTGCACGGCGCGGTCAGCACTTCAGCCTGTGCCACGCACGCACTGCGCGCCTGGCCACCGGGGCGTGCACGCGACGCCTGGCACGCCTTGCCCGGCGCCCGCCGCGCTTGGCCCGCGCCGCATCTCCACGCTCTGGCAAGGCCGCGCATGCGCTGCGGGCTGGGCAGCCACGGCAGGCTCTCCCAGCGGGTGCGGGGCCCCAGCGCAGGCCACCGCACGTCCCAACCATGCCCGCGTGCGCCGGCCGCAGCCCCACAAGAGCCGGTCTTGCGCAGTCAAGCTGGTGATTGTACGGGCAGGCGCGGGGCGCGCACGACAGACAAAGCCCCGGACCTCCCGCAGACACACGCCAGCGCATCCCGGGCAGCAAACGTGCGGGCCGCGCCTGCAGGTTGCTGCCGTGGCGCAGCACCGCGGGCGCGCACTGCCACTCCGCGAAGCCCAGCTGCTGCAGCTGCGCCAGCAGGTAGCGCGCCTTGGCCGCCATGAGCGCCTGCCGCGCCACGCGCGCGCTCACCGGCCGCGCACGTCCCCTGCCCGGCTTGCGGCACACTGGCGTGCGGCTTGCGGCTCACGGTGGTGCGCTAAGGGTTGCTCCACCCCGCCAATGCGCCGCCTGGCCAGAAGCGGTGAACCCAAGGCCAGGCACTGCTTGCAAGGGCCACAGAGCGGATCAGGCAGCGCCAGGCAGCGCGAGACGAGCCGGCCCTCGCCGAACAAAGCATTCGATCACGGCCCGGCCGACGAGGCGCTGCACACCCTGGCACCGAGCGGCGGGCGCCGGCAGGCGCGCGCCTGGATGCAGCACTCCTGGTCGCTCGGCTCGCCGTGGAGCGCCGCGCCGGCGTCGTCGCGCGCGGGCGCGCCGCCTGCACCGCCGTCGCCGCCGTCGCCGCCAGCAGCCGCCGCGGGCGCCTCGGCCGCTGGGGCCAGTGCCGCGGCCTCTGCCAGCTCGGCATGCGCGGGCGCCGCCGGCGTCTCGGCCGCTGGGGCCAGCGCCGCGGCCTCTGCCAGCTCGGCGTGCGAGGGCGCCTCCGATGCGGAGTCCATCATGGTGTCCGGCTCCGACGACGCCACCGAGCGGTCAGCCTGCGCGCGCGCACGGGCGGGTCAATCGTCCACCTGCATGCAGCGCGCGCCTGCACAGGGGGCGGCGTGTGCACGGCAGCCCGCAGGCCACCCTGCGGCGGGGCGGGCGCCAAGCGGCGGCCGCCTGTGATGTCAGGCGGCCGCGCGGGGCGGCACGAGGCTCGCGACAGGCGAGCAGGCCGCGCGCGTCTGGGGCGCGCAGGGCGGGGGCGGGGCGGCGCGCCTGGGCGCGGTGCGCGGCCTTGCGCTCGGCGCGCTTGGCGTTCTTGCGCGCGGCCTTGCCCAGCGCGCCGCCGGCGTCGCCCTCCAGCAGCGACTCGGCGCCGACGGGCACGGCCGCCGCGGCCGCGCCGGCAGCCGCCGCGCGCGCCGCGCCGGCGCCGCCCCATGCTGGCGCCGCCGGCGCGAGGCGCGACACCGCCGCAGGCGCGGCAAAGCCGGCCCACGCAGCCGCTGGCGCTGGATCGCTGACGAGCGGCGCCTTGCGAGCGCCCCAGGCCGAAAACGACGGGGCATCGGCGGGGGCGGGGCGGGCGGCGGGCGCGCGTGGCACGCCAGCTTGTGCAAAGCCGGCGGCCGCGCGGATGCTTGCCGCCGCGACCCGCAGGTCGCTGGCCTTGGGCACGCTGCGCGGCACGAGCGCGCGAACGGGGTCAGGCAGTGCACAAATGCCGATGCAGCCACGTGTGCCGAGCAGGTGCTCTGCAGTGCACTTGTTGTGATGCCTCTCGGGTGTGCAGTCAGCGCAGCGTCTGTGCTGTGCTAAGACAGAGTAACCAAGACAACAGCGCCGGGTTGACAACACTGCACAGGAGAGGTGGTGGGTGCGCGCAGACGCACGCAGGTTTGGCGGGCGCGGCCTTATCGGGCGGCGCCCGCCGGGCGGCCTTGGCCTCTGCGTCTTGCTTGACGGCGGCTTTGGCCGCGGCCTTGTCCTTGACGAAGATCCGCGGCTCTGGTGGCGGCGGGGGAGCCTGCGCAGCCGCGCCGCGATCAGCCGCGCCGCCGCTCGGGGGGAGGCAGGGGCCGGGCGCGAGCGCCGGGCCGCGCGCCTTCTTCCGTTTCTTGGCTCCTTCGTTGCGTACATGGACTGGATGCGACTTGTCGATCTGCGCCGCGTGGGCGCGGCGTCAGCATGCGCACGGCGCGCCCAAGATGGCGCGAGGGACGGGCGCCAGGGTTCAGCGCCTCGAGGAGAGCGCCGCACCTTCCCGGGGCATGGCCTATCGTAGCGCGTGGCCTTGCCACAGCCTCGGGGGCACTTGAAGCCGGCCTTGCGAGACCTGCGGGCGGGAGGCGTCAAGCGCGCCGCGCGTGGGGCGCGTAGGGCGAGCAGCGCGGCGCGGGCGCCCGCCGCGCACTTTTCTAGTCGTTGGCCGCGCAGGAACTTCTCCAGGCAGTCTTGGTGATAGAGGCAGTACTTGGCGCCCAGGTCGCTACATGGCTTGAACGTGCAGTCCAGGTTGTTCAGCTCTTGCGTAGACGGGTCGCATATCTCGCCGCACAGGTCGCAGACTGCGCCCTCGACGTCATGCAGGCACAGCTCGCCCACAGCTGCGGCTGCCATCGCTGCGCAGGGTCTGGGGCGGCGCGCGCTGGGCAGGCTCGGCTGGGGCAATCCGAGGCGCGCAGCACGCACTGGGTACGGGCGGCAGCCGGGATGTGCAGGCTTTTTGTTTGGGAGCGAGCCGAGAGGGGAACCTGGGACTAGCTACGATTAGGGCTGCTCGGGCTAGGCGCCACCGCACGCCAGAGTTGGGCGTGAATGGTGTAGCGCAGCCGTGGCAAAACAAGTGAGCATACACGTTGGCCATACAGCTCCCCTGCAGGCCGCCGCTGCTGAGGCGTTGCCTGTACAGGTGCTGCTCTTCGCCGAGGACGCCCGAGCACACTCCGCGTGGGCGCGCCGCGCCAGCAACATCACTAGGGCGCGCGTGGCTGCGAGTGCTTTGTATTGCGACAGGCAGGGAGTGGTTATTTTGCGACTTGCAATCAGCTCACCTGCGCGCCGCACAGTCCACGCCTGCTGCTTTTGCACAGGCTCCACAGCACAGTGCTGCGTTGCACTTTGATAAGAGGACCATAGCATAGCGGCTCAGCACAGCGGGCTTGCACGAGGAGAGGCTGGGGGCCCGGGGTGGCGCTGCTTACAGCTGCAGTGTGTCAAGTGCTATCAGAACCGTCTGCTCTCAAAACAGAGCAAGTGCTATCAGAACCGTGCTCTCAAAAACAGAGCAACCACGCAACTGCGGGTCGAGGGTCCGGCCTCGCGGCGCGCTCTGCAGGCGCATGCCGAAAGCTGTGGCCCTGCTCGCCTATGTCGCTCCGGACGTACGCAAGTGCATGCCACACTGAACAGCATGACCACTGCGTAAAACATCTCAAGTTGTCAACCGCACTTGGCTTGAGTGCAAACGCCCACATGCATGACTAAAGCATGCCCACGGCCGGCCGCGGCCAACAGCCAACAACTGCCTGCCCAGGCTACACCTCAAACTGTAGCCCCCTGCATCCAAAAAAAGAAACAGCCCCCCAAAAATTCTGTCATGAAGCCTGCATGCCTGCTCAACAGCATCTACTGTCGCGCTGCCGCAGTCACTGCTGCGCCCACTTCCACACCGTGCACAGCGGGCGGGGTCTCTAGCTGGGCCCGTCCGATCCTGCCAACCCCTAGCGTCTGCGCCTGTGGCCCGGCGTCCATGCGACTCAGGGCGGGCTGGAGGCTGCGAATCTGCGCTCCAGCCTCGCCCTGAGCTCTGTCGGGTCATGGCCAGGCCGGTCAGTCGCACCAGCCCCGCCGCGCCCAGGCCAAACAGACAATGCTAAGCCCGAGGACAAGCAGACGATACTCACAGCGCGCCCGCACGACGGCCGTGCTGTCATGCAAGCGCCGGCACACTACCTGTGCCTGTGCCGCTCCCCCTTTAGCCGGCCCTGCCTGCCCGCGCGGGAGGAGACAGCTCGGCCGCGCGGTCAGCGAGTTGACCGGCGCGGCCCTGGTGCCCGGCCGCAGCGCACGCGCGGGGCGCCTACTCTGCTAGCTCCCCGGCCGGCCAGGCGAAGGAGCCGGCGGGGCTGGCGGGCGCGGGCGCGGCGCCCTCGCCGACCACGCCGTTGAGCAGCAGGTCGAGCGAGCGCCCGGTCGTGGGCAGGTTGCCGCCAGGCTGCGAGCTGACCAGGATGCCGCGCGACTGCAGGTACGCGCGCCGCCGCACGTGCCGCCAGCGCCTGTGCGCGCGCCGCCCGCCTCAGCGCACGCCTTGCAGCCTGGAAAGCGGCCGCGTCACCGGGCGCGTGTGCTCTTGCTTGAATGCGCTGCCTCCCCTGCTTATCGCGGCTCCAGCCTCGCAACGGCGACACAGGCGACACGGGCGCAGGCGCCTGGACAAGGGCGGGCAGGGGCGCGCCGCAAAAACTGCCGGGACCAGTCAGTGTGGCCGTCGTCATGCTCGGCACCGCGGTCGCCCGCATCAGGCGATTGCGCCTGGTGCGCGGCCACCGGCGCCGACAGCCGCGCCGGCGCTGGCGCGGACGCGCGCGACGCCAAGCTAGGGTCACTGGCGCCGCCGCAGCCGGCGCACGCGCTCGGCCCGCGCGGCGGCGGCCCGGCCTGAGCGCCCGGCTGGGGCAGGCCGGCAGGCCCGGCGGGCGCGCGCTCGGCCGCCGGCGCGGCGGCGCCTGCGTCACGCAGCTGCCAACCCCCGCCCGCATGCGGCGCGCGGCCGTCAGCACTCCGCACGGGAGCCAGGCCAGCGGCGCGCGCCAGCGGCTCCACCCAGCCAATCTGGGTCGTGACTGGCGGCGGGATAGCGGCCGCGCCGGACGGCGGCGCGCTGGCCTCGCGCCGCAGCTGCAGCGTGAGCAGCGAGCGCGCCGCGCCGCCCGCGGGGGCCGCGTGCAGCGGCGCCGAGGCGACCGCAAAGGCGCTCGGCGCCGGGCCGCTCCCCGTGCGCTCCGCCGCGCAGGGCCGGCGGCCGGGCTGGAAGCGGCTGGGCGAGGGCGCGCGCGGCGCCGGCGCGCCCGCCAGCGCGCTCCAGCAGGGGCGGCCGCCGTGGTGCCGGCGCTCGGCGGCCGCGGCCGTGCGCGCCGAGGAGGACAGGCTGCCGGCGCTGCTCGCCTCGCCGCTCCAGCGGCTGGAGCGCTCGGCGCTGCGGCGGCGGTCGCCGGCGAGCCAGTCGCGCCACTCAGCCTCACTGTCGGGGCCAAAGTAGACGTCGATGCTCTCGCCGGACAGGGAGCCGGAGGAGGACGGGCCGCCCGCGCGCAGGGCGGGCGGCGCGGGCGGGTAGGCGTAGGGCGCGGCGTCGTCCAGCGACGCGCGCGACGCCGGCAGGCTGGGCGCGCCGGGGCTGAGCGGGTCGGCGCTGGCGGTGCTGGACGTCTGCGGCCAGCTGCTGGCCACGCGGTCCGACAGGTGCGTCACCGGGCTGGCCGAGCGCGCGCGGCGGGCGCTGCCTGCGCGCGCCCGGTGTGCATCAGCCCGTGCGTTCAAAGGCGGCCCCCACGCGGCCCCCACGCTGTGCAAGGAGCAGGCAAGCGGGAGGGGTTTGATGGGGTTTGCGGGAGGGTGGCGCGCGCACGCGGGCACGTGCAGGCAGCTGCACCGGCTCGGCCCTCACGGGTGTGGGGTTGCGGGTGCAACAGCGGGCGCGCCTTTGCACTGCTGTCCCCAGAACTGGCACTCGGTGTCGGCCATGAGAGCCGCGGGCGCCGTGCCCGCGGCGCCCGCGCTCTGCGGTACCAGCAGCGTCGGCAAGGCCGGCAGCAGGTTCTGCAGCGGCTCCACGCGCACCACGCGCCGGGATTGCCCGGGCAGAGCATTCCTGCGGAGTGCACAGCGCGCTTTGCGGCCCCGCCCCTTAGTGCCAGTGGTGCGTCCTTTGCAGGCCCCCTGCCACGGAGGTCGGCAAGGCCCGGCGGCGATTGCGGTGCCCTCAGCGCCGCATCCGAGGTCAATTTTTTGCATGGTTTGCTGGCGCGGACACCCCGCGACCCTGCCGTCTGGACGCTGGCCTTCCCTTAACCAAAAAATCAGTGTACGGGGCGCCCCCAGGGCGGGCTTGACGAAATGCACCGGGGCACGAGGCCAGGAAACCCTCGCTCGCGTCTGCATGGGCGACAGGCTGCTGTGGGCGACACCCACTAACGGCGCTCTGCCTGCTGCACCCAGCTTAAACGGCAACTCGAGCCCGACCGCACGGAAGAGTCGCACATCACCACGGGCTCGCACCAGTGCATGGGTGCTTGTTGCAGGTCTCCGCGGCACTATACCAACCGGATGCGCCCACCAGCAGTGGAGTCTTGCTGCTCGGCGGCAGTCAGGTGGCCGCACTCCTTCAGCTAGCAGGCAACTAGCATTTGCCCACATGGGACTCAACCCTGAAGGTCTTTACGTTGCCAGGATGCGCTGTCCGCGCCAAGTCTACTTGGCTTGTACTTCACTGCAGTCAGGAGGCGAAGGTGGGAGTCCATATGGAGGCCTCGGCGGAGTGTCTTCCTGCGCTTGCTCTCACGGGCCTGAATATATTGGGGAGCACTACCACAGCGCACAGCTGTATGATAAAGGCTGCAGATACTGAAAAGTTCCAACCATACTGAAAAATTCAGTGTGGTTGCTGTGTCTGCTTCGCACTTTCGTCCCAGTGACAGGGATCTGCTCAGCCCGCGTGACAGGTGAGACAGCCGCGCAGACCGGCTGCCAGTCCACCACTGCAATGAAAAGAGTATAACTTCGCCTATGTGGTGAACGCAGCTACTAGTTGGCGAGGCGCTTGGGACCTGGCGCACAGCACAGGCGCATGGCTCTGCAACTCTCGCACATTGCTGGATGGGTGTTGCGGCAACGCCAGCAAGCAGGGCCTGCTGCTCCTACCAAAGACCGCCGAATTTGCCTCTGTATCTCTGCCAATGGCGACGCATGCCCGGCAGAGACTGACACCTCGCCCGCCACCTGTGAGGACCCAGGTCGAGCAGCGCCAACGGCGCATATGCCCTGGGAGGCTCTTAGAGGCGCAGCCTCCTTGACGGCACAGCTTTGGTGGCTCAGCTGTCACGCCTGGCTGTCATGCCTGCACAGCCTGTGTGAAAGGGGGAAGCCTCCTGGAGGCCAACGCCTGGGATGCGATGTTTGCAATGTTTGCGCACACTGCTCAGGAGCGCCTAGGACTGCGCCGGCTGTAGCGGCTGCCGGGGCACGCACGGGTGCCTTCTGCAGCACGTATATGCCTCCTGCTTTCCCGGCTGCGGCGCAGCCCAGAAAGCCCTATGAGGGAACGTTAGCCTGTTTTTAACTCCAAATTCATCAGAGACGACCAGCCTCTCACCTCCGCCGCACCGCGTGCTCGAACTGGACCCCCACTCATCCCGCCAGCAAAGTGCGAGTACAGTGAGGCTTGGACGCAACTGGACGCCAGCGTGGCGGTTGCATCACCTGCGTGCCTGGACAGGCTGCTCGCCTGCCTGCGTGGCGCACGCGTGCGCCAGCGCAGTGCAGCACCCTGCGCGCGGCCGGCCAGTCGCGCCCCCGAGCCTGCGCGGCCGCGCCCGGCCAGCGGATCAGGCGCATGAATGCTGCAGACAGCGACACCGGGCGCGCCCATGAGCCGCTGCTGCCGCCGGCACTGCCGCGCAAGCGCCGCGCGGTGCCGCCAGGTGCGTGCTCTGCGCTTGCGCGTGCCAACCGTGTCCCGTCAGCGCGCCGGGCGCCAAGCTACGAACCCGCCCGCTCGTGTGGCGGGATCAGACCCTTGGCGGGGCGGGCGCGCCCGCGTGAGGCCGGCCTGTGTGCGAGTGTGCAGGCGCGCTGTCCAGCTTTGCCAAGGCGCGCCGCACCTGCCCGCTGGGCGCGGCGGGCGGCGCGGCGCCCAGCGCGCCCGGCGCCCGCGCCTGGCCGGCAGACGTGGTGGGACCCAGTGCGGCGCCGTTCTCGTGCCGCACTCTGGCGCTGCTGCTGGACAGCCGGCGGCGCCGGGTGCTCACGCAGACGCTGCAGGCGCGCCTGCGCCGGACGCGCTGCGCTGTGCAGGCAGCAACCCCGCCATGTATGAGCACCCCGGCCACCGGCACACCGCCCCTTCCAGGGAAACGCCCTCCCTCGACCAAGCAACACAGTGAGAGGTGCCCCAGGAAGGAGCGTGTGCGCTGGCGCCCCGTCAGAGTCAGATAGGCAGCAAGGGTGCGGCGGGCGCTGAGCGCGGGCGCGTCGCGCGCGCAGGCCCAGCGCGCGGCGGCGCGTGCGCGGCTGCCGGCCGGCGCCGTGCGCGGCCTGCTTGACCTGCCCGAGGACGTCCTGGTGCGCGCGCGCGCCCCGGCGCCCGCGCCCGTCGGGCCCACGCGTCGGCGCCTGGCAGGACCGGTGATGTCAGGGGGTAGCTGCCAGGCGCCCTAGCGCTGTCCTGCTGCCGTACACACGCCCAGGTTGTGCCACGTGCGCGCCAGCGCGCGCGCCAGCCTGCGTGCGGCGGGCGGCGGCCGGGGGCGCGCAGCGCTGAGCCCCCGCGCGCAGACGCCTGACGGGCCGCGGCGCGCGGGGCGCGCAGCTCAAGGTGCTGTGCTTCCTGCGGCACAGCGAGATCGCGCCGCTCTTCCGCGTGAGCAAGCAGCTGCAGTACACGGCGCGCGCCCCCCCTGCGCCGCCCAGCGTGCTCCTCCGCGCTCCCCGTCTACGTCCTGCCGCGGCAGCGGCCCCCGCTCCGCTGCAGGCGCCCCCGCGCACAGCGCAAGCGCCCTGGCGCTGGAGGAGGTATATCCCCTGCGAATGGGGACATGGAGTCAAGGGTGGCCTGAGGCTGCGCGTGCGCGCGCGCGCGGCAGACGCGCCTGGCGGTGGTGCTGTTCTTCGCATTCAAGACGCCGCACCGCGCGCTGGGCGGCCTGGCCGCGCCGCCGCCGCCGCGCGCGCCGCGCGCCGCGCCCGACAAGCCCGACTGGGCGCCCGCGGGCGGCGCGCCGGCGTCACTGTCGCCCGCGCTCGTGCTCAGGCGCGCGGCCCGCGCTGCGCGCACATGGGTCGTGGCCTCTGCGGGTTGCGCCGACACACGCACACATGTGGATGCAGGGGTCTGCCTGTGCCGCACGCTTGCGTATTGGAGTCTTGCTCGGGCGGTGCCCAGGCATGTGGCCTGCGCCGGCGCCCGCGCAGCCACAGACGCCTGATACGCCGTTGCTGCTCAGCGCCGCATCGTGCCCTGGCTCTCGGCCGCATGCTTGAAGGCACCTCACGCATCCGCGCGCGCGTGCGCAGCCTGCAGCGGCTCTCGTATGCAGCGCCGCCGCGCGCGCTGCACTTCTGCGACGCGTCGCCCGAGCCCAGCGGCAACAGCCCCGGCGCATGCGGCTGCGCAGCGGCCGAGCTTTGAGTGCTTCGTGCCGGGGCGCGCGTTGCATGACCTGACCCGCCGGCTGAGCCTGGCGTGTCCAGGGCCCCAGCTGCATGTGGGAGAGCTGTGGCAGAGCAGGGCGCCGCGGATGTCTGTGCAGGGCCTGCACGAGTATCCAGCCAAGGTTCCTGGCCAGGGCGCCAGGTCCTCGTGTCAGGCTCGCCGTGTGCGGGCAGCAGGGGGCCGTGCATGGGTCAGGCGCAGCTGGCAGGCGCTGCGCGTTGCCTTCACAGTGGGTGAGGAGACGTGCGCTCGCGCGCCCAGGACAGATTGAGAGTAGACGGCAGGGCGCGAGGGGCCAGGCCCCTGGCCGCGGGACCAGCCAAGCGGCTCACTGCGTCTGCCGCGCTGGCCTGTTTGATCCCTTGGAGCATGCGTTGCCTGTGTGCTCAGTTGGAGCTGCGTGATGGTTTGCTTGAGGCTGCGCCCAAGCAGATGAACAGGGGTTCCAGGTTGTCGTGTTATTGACCTTCAAGGGCGCCCCAGGGGGTGCGTAGTCTGGCGTAGATGAGGCACCTAGGCGCTCACAGTTGGCAGCGATGCCCCGGTCAGGCGGGCTCAAGAATGCAAGACTGACAGCACAGCCGTTGTTCGCCCGCACTTCAAGCATGCTGGGGCACGGCAGGCACATAGACCAAAACAGAGCGGCCTGTAAGCAGCCCATGGCGAGCGAGCATGCAAGGGCTCGCCATGACACAATGGCAGATGGTCCGGACCAGGGGTTCTGCTACTTCTCCGGCATGCTAGCGTGCCGGCCCACCACCGCGCCGCAGCCTGAATATACACTGCGCAACCGTAGCACTCTGCTCAAGACAAAGGGGTGGGCAGCAAATCAGAGTACACTCATGGCTCGCACAGCTGCAGCAAACAGGGGCGCAACCGCGGCACCCCCGCCAGCTTTGCTTCATGCGACGCCTGACCGACGAGCTGAAAACACAGCGCTCCAAGTATGCTGAAGGTCTAGTCAAAGACACGCCATGCAACCGCAGCAGCATGCGGGCTGCTTGGCCCGCGGGACGGGCACGCCGAGGACTCGGCGCCCACTGTGAGGCACCAGCCGTACAGCGCAGGACTGCCGCCGGGTCTCATGTCAGGCTCCTCGCCCGCAGCGCCCCTCACTCGTCCTGCACAAGCACGGGCGCCGAGGCGATGCGCACGCGCCGCGCCGGCCGCGCGCCTCGGCCGCTCGCGGGCGCGGCGCCGGCCTGCGCGACGCCGCCCGTGCGGCCGCCTGCCGCGCTGCTTGCGGCGGCCACGGCCGCAATCGTTGCGGCGCTGGCGGCGGCCGAGCTGTGCGCCGGGTGCGTGCTCAGGCGGTGCCGCACAAAGCCCGCGTCGCGCTCGCTGCCAGCCTCGCCGGCGGCGCCGCGCGCGGACGCCCCTGGCCGCAAGCGCGCGCCCGGCGGCTCCGCGCTGCCCGGCAGCGCCAGCAGGCCCACGCTCCACGAGCGTGCGTCCTCGGCCAGCCCGCCGCCGCCGCTGCCGACCGCGCGCGCCCCGTCGCCGCCGCGGCCGCTGGGCGCGGCGCCTTCGGCGACCGCGGCGTCCGCCGCGCCGGCGAGGTCCTCGCGGCGGCCAAAGCCCCGGCCCTGCGCGACGCGGTCCGAGGGCGCGAACGCCACGGCCGCAGCGTCGGCGCCCGCCGGCGAGCCGGGCCACACGTCCAGTCGGGGCGAGGAGCCAAAGCCGCCGCCGCGCGCCAGGCCCTCGGCGGCAGGGTTTGGCGCCGCGAGGCCCAGGCCGCCGACCAGCTTGGACGCGGCCAGCGCGAGGGTGCTGGCGGGCAGCACGGCGGCGGGCGGCCCGGCGTACCCGGCCGCAAACGGCGACAGCCGGCTCAGATTGGGCATCGGCAGGCCGGCGGGCGGCGGCGGCAGCGCGGGCGCGGCCGCCGGCGGCGCGCCGGACGCAAGCGCGCCCTCCTCGCCCACCAGGTCGTCCAGCGACGGCGCCGCCACCGGGCCCAGCATGCCGAACTGGCGGCGCCTGGGCGCTGCTGCGTCCTCGAACGACACCCGCCTCGGCTGCCGCCCGCCACCGCTCGCTGCCGCCGCCGCAGCGCGTGGCGCGCCGGCGGCCGGCGCGCCCGGCGCGGCCTGCGGCCGGGCGGGCCGCTTGCCGGCCGGGGAGGCCTCGGCGGAGGACGACGCCTCCGGCACAGCCGCCAGGCTCATGGACTTGGCGCGCGCGCGTGGCGCCGACCGCGGCGCCGCGCCGCCGCCGACGTCGTCGGCGTCGCTGTCGCCGGCGTCCGGCTCGTCGTCGCCGCTGCTGTCGCCAAAGCCGGCGTGCTTGGCCTGCAGCTGCGTCATGCAGGCCACCGAGCGCGCGCGGCGCATGGGCGGCCCGCCGCCGGCCGCCTCGCGCGGCTCGGGCAGCAGCCGCCCGCGCCCGGCCGCCGGCGTGCGCATCTGCCACTCGCTGATCGCCACCCAGGCGTACCTGCGGCGCGCGCGGCCCCGCGGGTCGGTCCGTGCGCCGGCGCGAGCACTTGCCCCTGGTGTCTGGTCAGACGCGATGCATGCTTCAGGTCTCTCGCGAGCGCGCAGGCGCGGGCGGTCGCGCACGCGCGCGCCAGCCACTGGCGGGCGTCCCACTGACCGCGCGGCCTCGGTCCAACCGCCCGCGGAGCTGGCGCAAGCGCAGGCGGCCGCGGCGGCGCCGGGCGCGGGCGTGGCGCGCACCGGTTGGCGTCGCGCACGATGCGCTCCATGAGGTGGTAGTCCATGAGCCGGAAGCGCGTGACGGGCGGGCGCAGGTAGAGATCGATGGTGTGCTCGGCCGCCACGCGCCGCAGGTTCTGGGCGTGGCTCATCCAGGTCAGCGCGCTGATGATTTGCTGGTAGCGCGGCACGCGGATGTTGAACCTGCGCGCGCGCGCGGGGCGGCCCATCGGCCGCAGGCGGGCCCAGGGCGCGCGCCGGTGCTCTGAGCAGGGCGGCGCGGGTGCAGGGTCTGCGCGACGCTCAGCCAGCCCCACCCCCGAAGCAGACGGGCGCCCTGTGGGCGGCCGGCCACTCTGGGAGCATGTGCGGCAGCCGCAGCAGCTCTGCTGCGCGACGGAGCGCTCGCCAGACACAGCAAGGGCAGCACCGGCCATTAAACGACGTCACCAGCCTGTCAGCGCAGCCCGAGCGCACTCGAAGAGGCAGCGCTTGCCGCGGGCCAGCCTGGACGCATCGGCGGCCCGGGCGGCGCTGGCGGGCCAGGCGCGCACCGCAGGCTCGGGATCGGGCACCAGCGGTCCCAGAGCAGGCGCCAGCCGCTGATGCCGCCGTCATACGCGCTCAGGTTCTGCCATACTGATGCGTCGCGGTCCTCCACGTCCACCACGATGACCTGCGCCAAGTGTCCCCCACGCTCACCTACCCTAACCCTACCCTAGCCAACCTGCACGCGCGGCGTACTGCGGCCAGCCTGCCTCGACCCCGACGCATGCCGGGCGCGTGGGAGGCGCGCGCTGCTCTGCGTCCGTCGGCCGACAGGGGCAGCTGCGCAGGCGTGTGCCTCAGCAGGCGTGGCCTCCACGCTGCGGCGTCGGTGGCCTTGCAGCCGGCGCCCGCAAGCGCCGGCCGGGGCCCGCCGGCGGCGCGGCGCACCGTGTCGACGCCCAGCTCGCGCATGACGTCCACCGGCATGTTGTTCAGGTAGCCGCCGTCGATCTGCGCCCGTGCGCTCGGCATTAGGCTAGAGTTAGGGAAAAGGGCGGCAGTTCGGCACCCCATGCGCGCCGGCCCGGCAGAGCCACAGGCGCGCCGGCACGCCAGGCGCGCGCCGGCGGCTTCCGCGCTGCTGCTCGGCCGCCGGCAGCGCGGGCGCCGCAGATAACCCCAGCTCACAACCCCGCCGAGCCAGAGCAGGCGAGGGGCGGGGCGCACCAGGAGCTCGCCGTCCTCGACCAGTGGCGGGATGAGGCCCACGATGGTCATCGACGCGCGCACCAGGCGCCACAGCACGCCCGTCTGGTGCGCGCTCGGGCCGCCGCGCGTCAGGTTGGTCGTCATGCAGAAGTACCTGCGCGGCCGCCGCCGCGTCGGCCCCAGGCGCGCGTGGCGCGCGGCGCGAGCTGCGCGGCCGGCGCCCTCAGCGCGGAGCGGGCGCCGGCCCTGCCCCAGCAGCTCAGGCCCCGCTCAGGGCTCTAGTCGCGGAGCCTGGCCGACACGGCTTGGTCAGACGCGCCTGACGCGCGGCTCTGAGCCCAGCAGGGGGGGGGGGGGGGCGGGGGCCGCGCCGGGGCCCGGGCGCCCCGCCCGCGCCGGAGCCAGAGGTCCTCGATGCGCTGCGCGCCGGTCGCGAACGTGTCGCGCACGATGCGGTCGAAGCCGGCGCCGGAGAAGACGGAGATCAGCGGCAGCGTCAGGTCGGCAAGCAGGTGGCGCGCGGAGCCCATGGCGGCCGCGTAGCGGCGCACCAGCGCGTGCATCGCCTCCCAGGACAGGCCCTGCGCGAACAGCGCCGCCATGAACGCGCCCTGCGCGCCGCGCCCCCCCCCCCCACATCAGTTGCTTGTGCATCAGAGGCGCGGCCGCCGCCTCGAGGCGGGGCTGATCGGCGCGCATGCGCAGGGCGGCCGCCGGGCGGCGGGCGGGGCGGGCGGCCGGGCTTGGGAGCAAGGGCCACCCGTAGAGCATGCGCGCTGCGGCGCCCGCCGGCGCGCCTGGGAGGTGCCGCCGATGACGTCGATGGGCAGCCCGGCGTCGTCGAGCGCGTGCAGGACGCCCAGGTGCGCCAGGCCGCGCGAGCCGCCGCCGGACAGCACCAGGCCCACCGCCTTGCCGGCCATCCAGCGCGCCACGCGCGCCACGTCCTGCGCGCCCGCGCGCCCGCTCAGCGCCGGGCCCGCCGCCCTGCCGGCTGCTTCCGGCTCTCGTGTTTGTGCGCGAGGCGCCACGATTGCGATGCCTGCTGCGTGCACGGCATCACACAGAGATGGGCAAGACAAAGCCCTCAAGGTGGCTGACACAGGGGACGTGGTTGGCAGGCGGCGCCCAAGCGCACCCTGCACCCATCTTCATGTGAGCGCCCGCGAGGCGGGCGTGCGCGCCAGTGGCTTGGGGAGCATGGGAGACCCCTTGGGACGCTCACGCATGCTACACCGCGGGAAGCAGGGCACCCGCAGCCAGGCGAGTGCAGGGCGCGGCGCGGCCGGGCGCCGCGCCTTCGGGTGCGCGAGGCGGATGTGGTGGTGCCGCGCGAGCAGCGGCCGCGGGCCCAGCCAGGCGAGCGTGCCGCTCGGCTCCGCGCCCTGCGCATGCATGATCACCAGCTCCACGCGCCTGCTCCGCAGCGCCCCACGTCACTGCATGCCCTAACCCTACCCTGACACTTACCCCCAGCGCGCACGTCGGCGCAGGCGCTCATGGATGGGTGCCCAATCGCAAGCGGTGCTCAACGCCGCCGCCGTGCAGCCGCCGACGCCCGACGCCGCTCCAGCGGCGCGCGGCACGTTCCCCCAGGCTGCCTCAGCGGGGGCGGGTGCGGCAGTGGGTCACAGGGCCTGCCCTAGCCTAGCCTGCCCTATAACTGCGTGCGCGCAGCGAGGGCTGGTGCGGCGGCGGCGCGCAGGGCGGCTCGGGGCAGCTCGGGCGCACCGCATCTGGGCGGCCCAGTTCTGCGCGGCGCGCAGGCCCGGGCCGCTGGCGGGCGGCGCGCCGGCCGCAGCCGCGCTGCCCCAGGGCGCCGTCGGGTCGAACGGGTCGAGCAGGCTGGCCTGCGGCCCGATATCCGCTGGTCAGCGTGCCCGGTGCATGCGGAGACTCGGGCCTGGGCAGGGACCGCGGGTGCCACCGCGATGCAAGGCGGGCATACAGACGTGAAGCAAAAGACTTGCAGAACGCAAGCATGCACTGCAGACTGCCGGTACCTGGCCCTGGTTCAGGCAATGCGCGCTGCAGGCGCAAGGTGTGGCCATACCTGCGCTGGCAGCGCAGACGTGCCCGGCTGCGTCGTAGCCGCGTCCGGCGGGCCCATCGGCGCCCACACCAACCGCTGCTCCAATAGGTTCACCTGCGGCCGCCTGCGCGCTTAGGGTATACGGCCTAGCACGCGCGACACAGAACGCCGCTTGGCCTTTCTAGGCGCCCTGTCGTCAGCGCTTGCGTCCTGACGCTGCTGGCTCTGCCTCACACGCTCCGCCAGATGGGCTGCCGTGCCTTCGTGCCGCGGGTGCGCCAGCCCGAGGCAGGTAGCCACGACGGCTGACCGGGCACAGACAGGGCAGCAGCGAGCCGCTGCAGGGCTACAGGCTGAGGCGATGCCGCGGCGTCGCGCTCCTCACCTCCCTGTAGGCCTGGCGCCAGGCGCCGCTGCTGCGGCCGCGCGCGCTGCGGCCGCGGCAGGCGAGCGGGGGCCCTGGCGGGGCGCGGGCGGCGCGCCTGCGGGCCCGCGTCCTCGGCCGCGATCAGGAGGATGCAGTCGGCCTGCGCGACACAGATGCGCGACCAGGGCGTCTCCGCCGCGTCGGCCTCCAGCAGCATGAACCTGCGCGCGCGCGGCGCCCGTCGCGTCGCGCGGCTGCGCCCACGCGCGCCGTGCTGCGCACCCAATGCTCTGCACCAGTGCCGGGCCCCGGCATGCGAGTTCAGCCTGCCCAGGACTGCCAGCGGAGAGCCGCGCTCGCTGGCTGTACAGGGTGCGCCCGGCGCCAGCATGGGCTGCGGCCGACCGGAGCGCGGACGCGCTGCGCGCGGGCGCGCGCCGCGCGGGCGCGGCGCAGGCGGGGCGCACCGGTAGTCCTCCTCCTGAGCGGCCATCCAGGAGGTGAGCTTGGAGCGGTAGAAGGCGGTGTGCAGGCGCTCGAAGGCGGTCGGGAAGCTCAGCTCCACGACCGCCGCGCTCAGGTGCAGCGTCGGCCCGAACAGCTCCTCCAGCGAGGCCTGCGCGCGGGCCAGGCTCGCGCGGGCTCACGCCGCGCCCGGGCGCCTGCTCGAGTCACCACAGGTACTGCCACGCGCCGCAGCCCGGCGGCCGCAACTGCGCCTGCGGCAGGCGGGGACGTGCTTGCAGCCCGCAGTAGCGGCGGGAGAGTCCATCTTCATCATCGCACAAACGCGCAGGCGACGGCGCCTGCTGAACGTCCCGGCAGGCGCTGCCTGCACTGCCGGGCGCCCGAGGCGGGCGCGCGCCTTGAGCGCCGCGCCAAACTTGCGCATCGCGAGCGTGGCGGAGCCGCCGTTGGCGGCCGCGCCTGCGCTCGGCCTGCGCGTGCCAGCGCCGGCCGCTGCCGCGCCCGCCAGGATCGCGGGCGCCAGGTTGTCGCCCGTCAGCCAGGACGCATACGAGCCTGCGCGCTCTCTTAATGATCAGGAGCGAGGCCGGCGCATGTCTGTCCTGTCCCTGAACACGGTCAACAGCATGGTCCCTTCCACACACCACACGCCGCCCCACCATCGGCCGCTGTAGATCTGGTCGTTGAGATCTGCCATGCTTGTTACTGCTGAAAGCTCTGCAATGGTGTCAACGCACCATCGGGTTGGGTGCTGGGCAGTGACACCCAGCAGGCTGCGCAAACCGCCGCAACCGAGGCCAACGCAGGATGTCAAGACCCTTCACATACAAATTGTGCAGCCGCTGCGGGCGCACCGGCCGGCACGAGCGCGATGGTGACGATCTCGCCGCGCCGCGCGCCGCCGGCGCCGCCGGCAGCGCCGCCGCCGGCGCCGGGCGCCTCGGCGGAGCGGCCGGTGGGCGCGCTGACCGCGGCGCGCCCGGACGGGTCGGCCGCCGCGCGGTGCAGGCGCGCCGTCGACGCGGCCGCCAGGCGCCGCGCCATGCCCTCCATCATGTGCGCGGTCGCGCGCGGGTGCTGCACCGTCAGGAGCTCAAATGCGCTCTGCGCGCGGGCCAGCGGCAGGGCATGAGACTGGGCGCTGCGCGGCGCCGTGAGCGGGAAGCCCTGCTGCCAGGCATGTAGGCTTTGCGGTGCCCTCCGCGCACCGGCGCTGCACACTCGATGCCAGAGCGCGACGCGGCGAAGCGTCTGACAGGATTCACGCGCGCGCACACTCGGCAAGCCACAAAGGGGCGCGTGCGCCCCTGAGCAGTGGTATGACGCAATGCAGCCACGGCGGCGGATGCTCATCCACACCAAGCATCCTTGCGGGGGCAGGCGTGCGCCGCGGAGCGGCCTGCGGCGGGCGGGCGCGGGGGCGCGCCCTGGACATGCGCACGAGCTCGGAGTCGCGCACGCACAGCGCGGTGGTGTCGTGGTGGCCGCCCGTCAGCGCCCACACCGCGCCCACCGCCTCGCCGCGGCCCACCTGCGCGCGCGCGGCCTGGCTTGGCGCATGCCCCAATCCTCACCAAAATTCTATACCCACGCCAGCAAGACATCCCTACACTACGCTCTGACGCCCAGCGTCCGCCGCAGGGCCCGCGCATGCCAGGCAGGCCGCGCCGGGCGCTCAACCAGCCCGGGCGCCGGCTCCGGCGCGCGGCCGTGCGGCGCGGCGCGCGCCTCCTCCTCGACGCGCACGGCCGGCCGCTTGGTGGGCACCTCGCGCACGAGGCGCACGCGCCCGCTGATGATGATGAACAGCGAGGTCGCGGCCTCGCCCTGCCTGCGCACCGGGGACCACTCCCCAGTCAGGCCGGCACAGGTGGCCCCCAGCAGTGCTTTGGCGGCTGTGCTCTGCCAGCGGGCAGGCCTAAGCGGCCTCCCAGAACAGCAAGCAAACGGCCCATCGCTATCTGTTGTACTGTAGTGGCCCTTCTGGTACCAAGGGGGCCACGGAAGAGCCGGGTGCTCCTGCTTGGCATGTCATTTGCTCGTCGACACGCAGCCTGACGCCAGACGCACACATTCAAAGCCTCACGGTTACGCTTCATGTCACGTGGTCCGGCCGCGAGCACGCTCTGCAAGCCCGCCCCCGCCCGCAGCAGGTCCAGGCGCCCACAAAGCCCGGCAGCGGCCCGACGCCGGGCCCGGGGCGCACTGGTACACAGTGTCGCCCGCGTCGAGCCACACGCGGTTCAGGCCGAGCGAGATGAAGCGCCGGATGACGGGCGCCATAGCGCGCGCGGCCGCCAGCAGCAGCTCCACCGCCATGTCGCTGTCGTCCGCCTGCGCGCGCGCGGCGCCGCACCACGTCAGCCCGTTGCGGCGCGCCAAGGACGCACGGGCCCGGCTCGCTCCGCGGCAAGGTGTTCTGCGCCCGATGGCGCTCACAGCGCGGACACGACACTGCTGCATGCTTCAACACGGCCGCTGCCACGTCGGACGCCTGGTGTCCACATGCAAGACTCGCTGCGCGCTATACCTGTGGCACACCCTGATGATACCCTAATCCAGGCACCAGGATAGGGTAGGGCAGCGGCGCACCAGCAGCGCCTCCATCTCCGCGGGCCCGAAGGCGGCGAGCGTGCAGGCGTCGGCGGCGCGCACGGTCGCGCGCGCGCGCGTGGAGCTCAGGAACGCGGCCGCGCTGACCAGGCTGCCGGGCGCCACCATCGCGCTCTCCAGCCGCCCGCCACGCACGCCCGCGCGCGGACGCTCCGCCACCAGGCGCCCCTGCCGCGCGCGCGCCGGCGGCGTGAGCGAACCCGGGCGCGCGCGTGCGGGCCCTGCACGTGACACGTCGCCTGTGCAAGCCCGGCTGCCAGACATGATGGCGGGTTGCCGCGAGTCCGCCGCACCTGCCTGCCCCCGTGAAGGCACTCAGCCTGTGGAGGCACACATGCCTGTAGCACAGCGCGTCGACGGGCAGCAGGCAGCTCTTGCGCACACACACCGCGGCATTGTCCAGGTTCACCTTCCGTCCATACGTCACGTGTGGTTGGCAGCCGGATGATGCGCAGGTCAGCTTCAGTACCAGGCACCCCAATAGTGGCGACCCTGTATGCGACACCCCTGACTTCTTTGCGGTAGCCCTGCCGTGCAAAGCACAACTCGCCGCCTGGCCATGCGGCAGGCCAGCTGGAGGTGCGGTGCGAGCATGTCAGGCAGCCGCCAGCACGCGACACCCAAGACTTGAAAGGAAGAAAAGTAGCCTCCTGCAGTAACAGAAAAGCGGGCTCCTGCGGGGCCGCGTGGGCGCGCGCGCCTCGAGCAGCGCGTAGAACTGCCGCACGGGCCGGTCCAGCGTCTGCAGCGCCTCGCCGTGGCGCAGGCGCACGCGCTGCCCGGCGGCCGGCGCGGCGCCGTTGCCCGGCCGGTGCGCCAGGCGGTGCCACAGCGCGTCGCTGAAGCGCTGATCATCCGGGCTGATCACGTCCCAGCCGCCCGCCAGCGCCGCCTGCGGCGCCGGGGCGGGTCGTTGGCATTTGTGCGGTGTTGTGATTTGCCAGAACTCGTGCGACGTGATACATGACTGTCCTTGGGTCATCGCCGCGTTCCGGCCGTGCGCCAGCGCCACTCGCGGCAGCACATTTTGACGCGCCCGGCCTGCCACCAGGGAGTAGGCACATGCGCGCCCCGGCCCGGCATGCCGCGGTGGCAGCTCGTGGACGACCGGCGGGGCGCAGACGCGTCCGTCTCACCGTTGCGGTCCTTGCTGACCCCCGCGCCACCAGACACTGCACTGCTGGGCGACTGGCGCAGGGTCAGCGAAGGGCAAGTCATGCCAGCGCCGCCATGCAGCAGGTGCGGCACATGCGCACGCCCGCGAGCCAGCGCGACCTGCACGCGCGCGGGCGGGGCCGCGCCTGCGCGCCGCCAGCCACCGCGCGCGCCAGCGACGCGCTGCGGCCCAGCGGTGCCGCGCGCGGCGCCCCCGCCTCCATCTCCTGCCGCCGCGCGCCGCCGCCTCAACGAGCCAAGCCGCGGGCGGCCAGATTTGCGCCCTTCACGAGTGACTTAACGAGCTCAGCACCAGACGCGCCTAAGGCGCACAGCACGGCAGGAAGGGGCCGGCGCACGGCGCGCCTGCTGCAGCGCGTCGCCCGAGCCGGCGCCGGCCAGCAGCGCGACAGGCAGCGACATCGTGTGCAGCCGGTTCATGGTCAGCTTAATAGAGCTGGCGATCTCCTTGTCGCTGGCCAGCTTGCGGCGCGCGGCGTCCGCGCCGCCGGCGCCCTCGGCGCGCGGCGACGCGCCGCGCTCGCTGCACAGGCTGCCGGCCGACAGGTTGCGCGAGCCGGCCAGCCCCATCTCGGTCGCGTCGGCCGGCGGGGGCGCGCCGCGCGGCGACGCGCCGCGCGGCGACGCCTCGCGCTCGGCCGACAGGTTGCGCGAGGCGGCCAGCGCCATCTCGGTCGCCTCCTCGCGCGGGTGCGCGCCCGGCAGCGATGGCAACACTCGCGCGGCGGGCGCGCCGTCGCCCGCCGCGCGGCGCACGCCCGCCGCGCCGCCCACCTCGCCGCCTGACCGCGGCGCGTCGGCCGGCGCGCTGTCGTCGCGCTGCGCGCCGCCATGCGGCCGCCCCGCGCTCGGGGCCGGGGCCCCCGCCGCCGCTGCGGCGCCCCCGCCATCCGCCCCAGCGGCGGCGGCCCCATCTTCTGCGCGTGGGCCCGCCTCTGCCTGCGCATCCCCGCCCCGCTCCTCGGCGGGGCGGCCCCCTTCACGCTCACCGCCGCAGGTCCGCTCTGGCTCGCCGGCGCCTGGAGCCCGGCCGCGCTCGGCGCGCGCGCCGGCCGGGGTCCCCGCAGGCGGCGCAGCCGCGCGCCCAGCCGCGGCGCCCAGGTGCGCCAGCGCGGCCTTGGCGGGGCCCTCAGCCGCCAGGCCTGCCAGCTCGCCCGCCGCGCTCGCCAACTCCGCCAGCGCGGCCTCGCCGGCGACCGGGTCGCCGCCCGCGCTGCGCGCAGCCCCGCATGGCGCCGTCAGGCATGGCACCCGGCACGCACGGGAGGCCGCTCCGCCGGCGCGGCCTCGCCCGCTTCCCAGCCTTCCCCGGCTGCGCAGAGCATACTGTGCCGCGCCGTGAACTTGGCCACGCCCAGGCACGCGGCGTCAGAGCCCCTGGCGCCCGTGCGGGCGCCTGTGGGGCGCAGACAGCGTCGCTGCCTGGTGCGCACAACGCCACCCGCCAGGTGATGGCATGCTTCGGGCGTTGCAAGCAACACACCTGCCGCCGGAGGCCGCGAGCGCGGCAGCGGCGGCGCCAAGCCGCGCGGCGGCGCCGCCGCCCGCGCCGATGCGCGCTCCCAGGCGCTGCGCCGCCGCGGCCGCGTCGCCGCCCGCTTCCAGCTCCTGCAGCAGCGCGAAGGCCTCGCCAACAGAGCTGCCCTCGCTGCTGCCGCTGGCGGCGCGCACCAGCATGGCCACGCGCTGGAACGGCGACTCGAGCGCGCGGCCGGCGTCGCCGCCCGGCGTTGCGCCGCCGCCGGACGGGCCGCTCGCCTCGCTCGCCTCGCTCGCCAGGCTGGCCTCGCTGACGATGGCCAGCCGCGGCTGGAAGCGCGCGGCGCCGCCGCTGCCGCCGCTGCCCGCGATGGCGACCCTGCCGTGCGCCGCCGCCTCGCCGCCGCTGCCGCCGCTGCTGTTCGCCTCCGCATGAGCGGGGCAGTCGGGCGCGGCGGGCGCGGGCGCGAGCAGGGCGCCCACGAGGGGCCCGTGCGCGGCGCCGCCGCGCGCGCCCGCGCCCGCGCCGCCGCGCGCGTCGCCGGCCGGGAACTGCTCCAGCGACAGCGACAGGAAGTCAGTGAGCGTGAAGTGCGCCACGCGCCACAGCCGCGCGATCGCCTTGTGCAGGTAGATCTGCAGCGTGCGCGGCTTGGCGGCCACGAACGCCATGAACAGCGCGCGGCTGACCTGCACCAGCGTCGCGCCCTCGCCCAGCGCGCGGCATGTCACGCTGCGCGACGCGCCTGCGCGCAGGGCGCAGCGCGGTTCAGCGCGCCGGGCGCGCGGTCGCTCAACGCGCCAAGGGCGTGCCAGACCCGTTGAGGCAAAACGCTCTGCAGGTGGGGTCGAGGAGACGCTGCTCACACATGGAATGATGGGCAGCAGCGTCTCGAAAAAGGCCTCCACACAAAGACCTGTGCAGATGCAAGCAGGACTGGTTTGCCGCACCGTCGAGGATGTCCAAGTCGCCCACGGTCTCGCCCGAGCGCAGCGTGTTGGTCAGACGCAGCGCCGCGCCCTCCTGCGCGCGCCGCGCAGCCGTGCTCAGCCCCGGCGCGTCCCTACCTAACCCGCAGCAGCGCTTCCAGGCGGGCGGACATGACGGACCACCTTATGGGTGGTCCGTCATGGGGGGGGTACCCTCCTGCCCTCAGGCGTGCGCCCTTATGCCCGGCCCGCCCAATGCCCACATACACCCATTTTACCGCCAGCCAATGTAGAGTGGGTTGAGCCTTTGTCTGTCAAGGGCACCTGCTGTTGCGCCTGCGCGGCGCGCCCCCTTGGGCGCGGGGGCGCCGCGCGCCTGCAGGAAGACGCCCAGGCGGCCCTCCACCACGATGAAGATGCCCGGCTCGCTGCTGTCGCCCGCGCGGAACAGCGTCTCGTGCGGCCGCACCTTGACCTGCGCGGCGCGCCGCCGCGCCCGGCGTCAGCCGCGCGCGAATGCTGCGACGCCGACCGCAAGGTGCTCACCTCGCGCGCCCCGGACTGTCGCACGGCGGCACGCGCGTCACCGATGCAGAGCCCCGGACCTTGGGCATGTGGCCCGGGCCGTGCGTGGGCAAACACGTGCGCGGGCAAGCCAGCCAGTGCGGGACACGCAGCCAGGGGGGGCGGCGGGCGCGCCATCTGCGTCGACTCGAACAGCTCCTGCGACTCGATGAGGTCCAGGCACGCGAAGAACTTGGTGGACGCGAAGAAGTTGGGCAGCTCGGACGAGCTGCGCGGGCGCGCGCGTCAGAGCTTGCGCGGGCCACGCTTGCAGGCGCACTCACGGGTGATGCCGCGGGTTGCCACACAAATGCGCGGCGGCCAGGTGCGCGCATGCGCAGGGCGGCTGGCTGGTGTTGCCGCTTCAGACGGGCAGGAGCCATACTGAGCAGCTCCAGGACATCACAGACCAAGCAGTAAGAACACAGTGAGCAAGCGGCTCGCCACAGAGGCAGCAGCGCATAGCGGCGCGCGGTGCCAAGCGGCAGCAAGACAAGCAGAGCGCGTCCTCGTCGATCTGCATTTAACACAGCCAGGCTGCGGGCTCTGCGGCGCCGCTGTGTGCCTCTTGCATGCATCAGTAGGGCGCGTCACGCGCGCCTGCTGGCATCGCCGTCGTGAGGGCCGGGCTCGGCGGGCACCCCGTCTGCAGCGGCGGATGCACTCACGGCCGCGCTGTCCAGCACTGAAGGCCTCACTGGCAGGTCCCACGCGGCCGACGGGTGGTCCGGCGGCTCCGGCTCATTGCCTGCGGCCGCGCAGGCTGGTCTGTGCCGCGCCCGCTCACGCACGAGCTGCAGGACAGCAGCGCAGCAGCGCCCCGACTGGGCTCCGCGGCGCCGCGCCGGCTTGCGCACGGCGCCGCCCGGCCGCCTGCGGCAGCGGGTGGCAGAGCTGCACGGCACAGCCCCGCTCTCCCAGGCGCACAGCCCAGTAGCCGGGCGGGCGGCGGCACCTTCGAGGGTGAAGAGAGGGAAGCCGCCCTGGTCCTCAAGCCACTGGTTGGCAGCTGCTGAGATGCTCCTGCCGCAACCGCATACAGGGCTCAGGGCGGGCCCTCGCGGAGCTCTGCTTGCACTGGGAGGCGGCCTGGGCTGCGTGGAGAGCCGTCGCATGCGCGTTCGCAAGTTCCGAGGAGGCAGCGCGAGCGGTTGGGCAACACTGATGGGAGCAAGTCACAGGTGGGGCTCTGGAGGCCGGGCCTGACCTGCGCACGGCACGCAGCACCCTGCTGACAGAGCCGTTGTAGGCCTCCGCGCCGAGCAGGGCCAGGCCCGCCACGCCCGCTGCGATGAGCTGCTGGTTGCGGTTCATCTTCCGCCGCGGCCACAGGCTACCCAGCGACACGAGGTCAGCATACTCCATGCCGACGTCCGCGGCGCCAGCGCGGTTTGGTAGTCATGTGGCGCCCGCGCTGGCGAGGTGAGTGGCAGGAGCGCTCGGTCAGAGCATGCTCGCAGGTGATGTGTCTTCAGAGCGGCTGTTATTAGAGGTGATCAGCAATTACTCAGCCCGGCTGAGCTTGTCTGCCTAAGCAGGATGTTCTTGGTGATCCCTGTCTCGGCTCAGCACACAGCGCCCACAAAGACCGGGTCCCGCTCCTTCCCCGCCTGCCTGCCTCCTCGCTTCTCCCGCACTGGTGCGACTCAGCAGAGCTGGTCCAGCAGCAGCAGTGAGAGGGTTGCATGCCATACCCTGCTGCTAGGCTCGTGCCAAGTACAGTTAGGGCAAGGCTGCACGGTCGCGCTACCTGGCCTTGACAGGTCGTTGTGGAGGTGCATCGTGCTGTCATGCAGCAGGCTCTCCTGTTGCGTGGCATCTAGGCTTGGGTTGGACGCGGCGAGCGCGCCATGGGGCTGTGCTACACATGCGTCGACCAGTCTACCGTCGAAGTCATCGAGCAGGTGCGGCAAGCGAGCTTGACTACACCCGCCAGGCGCCAAGCGTGCGGCATGTGCATGCGAGTCAGAAGACCATTAAGATTATTGCCAGGCGAGCGGCAAAGCTCGGCCCCGGCGCCTGACGCCTGCTGCTGCGCGCAGTGCGGGCGCTTCAACCGCTTTGCAGAGCCGGGCTTCAACTGCATATGGTGTTGCGTGGGTGCGAAGCCCTGGCATGGGCCGACTGCGCGCCGCCGCTGCCAGCCCGCTCAGGTTCCACGGGCCGGGCTGCAAGCCTCGGTGTGCTGCATATCATACACAGCTGGCTGCGCGGGCGCGCAGGCGAGGCAGTGGCGGGCAGCCTGTCGCTGCGCATACAGCAGCTGGATGTCCGCTGCGAAACAAAAACACTCGACAACGTTCGCAGCCCTGGCCGCGCCTGCTTCTGTTTCATTGCGACGCAAGTGGCTGGGCAAGACTCTCACCCACTGTGTGCCTGGGCAGGTGTTTGTCAACGTCGTCGTCTCCGTCCAGTACCAGGTGGGTGGACGCTCGCGTGTGCCTGGTCTTGGAGGCGCTGGCATCGGTGCCAGTACCTGTGTGACATCCTGCTCAGGATTTGCCCACAGAAGTCTCTGTGCTGTCCTGCAGGTGAAGGACAATGAGTCGCTGTACCCCGCTTTCTACAAGCTGACCGACTCGCGGTCTCAGATCACCAGCTGTGCGCCCCCGGCGAGCCGCATGGAGCCTGCTTTGAGTGGTGTCCGTATGCCACCTTTCCTTCAGCCCAGTGTACGCTGGAGGCTGCCTCATGAGGTGCACATGCTGCAGACGTCTTTGACGTGGTGCGCGCAACCGTGCCGAAGATCCTGCTGGACGACGTCTTCACGGTGCGCAGCACGTGCCCGCTGGTCCCGCCAGCAGCGGCTCTGCAGCATCAAGCTTGCATGCTCGCACCCCTGCATACCTGTGCATGTAATACAGGTAAAACAGTTAGTGACAGGTGCGATGTGAGATTGCTGCGCTAGGGTTTTACTCACCTGGCGCTGCTCTCCGTGTTGCACTGCTCGTGTCAGGTGTGCACGATGCGCTGCAGAGCGCGGTGCAGGCAGGCTGTGAGACGCCGGTGCGCGCGCGCAGACCAAGGAGGAGATCGCGCACTCGGTCAAGGAGGAGCTGACCAAGAGCATGACGTCCTTCGGCTTCTCCATCATCCAGACGCTGGTCACAGGCGCGGGCCAGGCTCTGAACGTCCGTCGCTGCGTAACATGCCAGGAGACTGTTTCTATACTGAACGGCAGCCGGCAGTGATAGTGTGCGAGTATGTATCTCTTCTATGGGACAGCGCCGCGCTGTGCATGCTGCCAACCGCACTTGCTGCCACCGTGCGCGCGCAGACATCGAGCCGGACCTGAAAGTGCGCGCTGCGATGAACGAGATCAACGCCGCGCAGCGCCTCAGGCACGTCCCAGTGCACTGCACGATTACCGCGCTGAGCATGCAGGACTCTTGCAGCCAGGTGCTGCATTTGTGTACGACATGCCGAACGGGCTGCAAGCTCGAGACGTAGGTCCTCGTCCTGACGACTCTGGCAGGTCTCCGGCAGACGCGCGGCTTGCAGGCAGCGCCCAGTGACGTGTGCGCGTCGTGCGCCACGCGTGGCGCGCGAGCCTGCATCATCCCATCAGCCGCGCACGCCCGCGCGGCGGCCGGGCGCTGACGGGGCCGCGCGGGCGCGCGCAGGGTGGCGGCGGTGGAGAAGGCGGAGGCGGAGAAGCTGCAGGTGGTCATGGCCGCGCAGGGCGACGCCGAGGCCAAGTACCTGCAGGGCCAGGCGCGCGCGCCCCGCGGCGCAGAGCCGGGGCTTGGGTGTGCGGCATGGGGCAGCGTGCTCGGGACCGCGCCTGTCGGGGCCACCGTTGCCTGTGGACCGAGTTGTGAACCCTTGCGACTGCGGGCACAGCGCTTCCTTGCCCAGGTATGCAAGAGGAGCACGTCAGCATCCCATGTCGGCGCGACGAGTGCTGTCAAGTGCCCTGCTGCATGCCCATACCATGCACATTGGCAGGGACAGCAGCCCACCCGTCCGAGCTGAGCCCGTCACCTGAAGGCCCTGGGCGCCAGCGACCGGCGCGCGTGCCGCCCCCAGGGCGTGGCGCGGCAGCGCAAGGCCATCGTGGACGGCCTGCGCGACAGCGTGGTGGGCTTCCAGTCTGGCGTGACCGACGTCACCAGCCGGGACGTGCGCGCGCGCGCTCTCGCTTGCGGCAGCCTGCATGTGCTGGCTCCAGCCCGGGTCTGGAGGCCTGATGCGCGACATGCGTCGGCCTGATGGGGGACATGCGTCAGCTCTAGCCCCCATCACGCCCGCCAGTTTGCCCACTCCTGTAGGCCACGAGTCGCACGCCATGCGCGTCTATCGATCAGCAGCAAGCGTGTGCTGAACAAGCATGGCACCTGCTAGTCGAGCTACTGCTGCAGTGTGAGCTGGCAGCGTGGGCGCACCAGGTCCTCTCGCTGATGCTGACCACGCAGTACCTGGACTGCATCCGGGATGTGGGCACATCCGCCAGGCGCGGCCCCGCATGCTCATCTCCCTGGGCGATGCAATGCTGCCGGTGTGCATGGAGCGCTCCTGTCCTGACAGGAGTGCTCGCTTTGCCATCCGCAAGACGTCGCAAGCCTGCGCACTACAGGGCTTTGACAGGCACGGTGCCGGGGGCGCGCAGGTCGTCCGCGGTGTTCCTGCCGCACACGCCTGGCGTGGTGAACGACATCCAAGCGCAGGTGCGCAGCGGCTTCATGCAGGGCCACATGGCCGCGCCGCCGGGCGTGCCACCGATGGAGCATTAACAGCGCGGGTGTGCGAGAAGCCACAGCACTTTTCTCCAGGGTGTACACCTCAGCCTTCGCACTGCATGGAGGGCATGTCTGCATTTTGCGATGCAGTGCCCTGCTCGCTGCCAAGCAGTTGCAGCCCTACGGCTTTCTGCCCTCGGGAAGCTGCAGCAGGCGGGGTCGTGCTGCCACCAGTGCTGGTGGCCTCAGGGGTGCATATTTGCAGGACTTGGTGCGCGACTGTCATGCCAGAACGCGTTGCTGTGCCTGTTAGTCACCAACTTAGAAAGCGGAAGCATCAGACTGTGCACAGGCAAGTCGTCACCAAACTGTTGCTGCCAGGTGTGTCCAACACTGCTTTGTGAGTGGTTCCATGGTCAGCCAACTGGCGTGTATACTTCTGTGACCGCATCCTGTCAGTAGGGGCTCTCGCGCTAGAGGCGGCAGCCCCCTTTTCTTATGGGAGGGCTGCTGCATGAGCCACCCGCACTGTTCTTGACGGGCAGTCTGTGTCTTCACCTCGTGAACCCACTCTGCTCCCTGTGCTTGCTTGCTTTTCCCTCAGTGCTGTGGCTTTGCCTTGGCGTCATGCAGAGAGCTGCTGGCCTTTCTGATCTGCATGTCGCGTTGTACGCTTACTGGCAATTGACTTTCAATATTCAATTGTAGTCATCCATCGCGCTTGCAATGCAGGGCCGCTGCCCGTACACTTATAATCACTACTGGGTACATGAAGTCTGAATGGCTCACAGCTGCACCTGGAATGGCTTGGCCACGCGCAAGCTCCCAGCCCAACCAGCTGCAAGCTCTTGCAGAAAACAGGCGAGCTCACAGAGTGCGGCTGCTGGGGCCACACAGTGCCGCGCATCCCCGGCTACCAGCAATAGGAGCCTCACATCCATGGTGAGAGTCTGTTCTGCCAGCGCAGCATGCATGACGCCCTCTTCCGTGCACAGGGCCGACTTAAACGCGCCCCCAAGAGCGCACAGGTCGGCAAAACGCCGATCGCTGTTGTGCACAGCATGGCACTCCGCACAAGTGCCCCGGCCTCTGTTTGCGCCCTGGCAGAGGCGCACCAGATGCGCGACCAGAGCACACTTGCAGAGCATGCGTGCTGTTAGCGGCAGCAGCGGCACATGCCCTGATAGGGTAGGGTATGGCGCGCGCTACACAAACTGGCAGGAGAAGGAGATGGTGAAGTCCTGCGCAGTCGGCAGCGCGCCCGCGTCGTGCACGCTCACGCCGAACAGCAGCTGGAAGATGTTGTACTGCGGGCCCGCCGTCTCGACCTGTGCCAGGCGAGCGCGGCGCGTGCGTCACCCCCCGCCCGCGCCCGGCGGCGCGGCGGCGCAGTGCCGGATGGCCACCAGGTTTTGTGCATGGTCGCCGCGACTGCCAAGCAGGCACAGGGCGCATGCCCCGTTCAGTGCACTTACCTCGTGCTTTGGGGTGCAGCTGTATCTAGCATGAGAGCAGGCTGGCTACGATCCTTTCAACTTGGGTTGAGACTGATGCGCAGCCGCGCTGGACCTCATTTGGTCTTGCGGGTGGGCGCACGCCTTGACGATCACGTAGGGGTGCTGCGGGTCCAAGCCGGAGTTGTCAAAGCAGATGGTGGACGTCCGGATGGGCCCGCCGTCCAGCTCCACTGCGCAGAAATTGAGCGTGATCCCGTTGTACGGCGCCACGTTCTTGATGGCATTGAGGCCCGTCCGGTAGCTGGTCTTGTCGAAGATGATATAGCACTCGATGGTCCCGTGCAGGATGAGGCTGGCCTTGCATCTGCGCAGCGCGTTACCCCCCACCCTCAGAGAGCTCTGTCGCCTGCCAGTCGCCCATTGTGAGCATCGCGGCTGCTCGTTGGAAGCAGCGGAGCAGCGGGCGCACTGTAGCTGGATGACAAGCCCGGTGAGGCTGAACTGCTTGATCTTGTTGTTGATCTGCGCGTAGTATGCGTTGTACGCAGCGCTGGGCACGGCAGTGCTGCTGTCTGTCCGCAGCGGCGACAAGCAGTTGGCCGTCGGCCAGACTGGCAGGATGAAGTCCACCAGCGGATGTAGCTGCGCCTGCGTGCGTGGTGCCTGCGCAGCAGCAAGTGCGCACAGTTTGTATCGCAGCCCTGCTTGCACTCGCCGGGGAGTCCGAGCAGCGCACCACCGCGCCTGGAGCAGCAGGCCCATGGCCAGGATGCTCAAGGTGAGCCGCCTCCACCACAGCTCCGGCTGGGCCGTCATCTCCCCAGCGCGCTGCTACGGCGCTGGCGCAACCCTGCGGGTTGTGCGGGAGCTGAAGTCAAGGCATGGGCCTGCTGTTCTCTGTGAGCATGGTGTGCGACTTGGCAGGGACACTCGTGACCCGCCTAGCGCCCACGTACATTCTGCGAGACAAGCGTCCGCTGCGCGCAGTGCACACCACCACTCACCTGATGCGTCTGATGCGGCTCCGCCCTGCGCCGCACGTGCGCGCGCGTCCAGGCTAAGCCGCGCAGCTCACCCTAACTGCATATGCGTATGTGCCACAATGCTAGCGCGCTCCTGCTTGGCGGCCAAAGACCAGCTACTGCGAAGAGGGTGCCCAGCTCGACGAACGCCGACCGCCACGCCTCTCTGACAGGCAGGGTACCCAGAGCGTGCCGAATAAGAGATCGCTCACAAGAAGATGAGCGCACACAAGACAGGCTCGTAAGGAGGCTGCCTGCTGCCTGTAAAAGCAAAAATTGGAGAGCTGGAAGAGTGTTGACAGAGCTGTCACAGTGTGCAAGCAAGTACAAATACGAAAATTTCATTTGGCAACACTGAAGGTATTGCCTACTTCAGAGAACTCCTTGCTATGCGCAATAGTATTATTTACGTAAGTTGGGCGCTCATCAGCCTAGCTGGGGCTGCGCAGTGTGGTTACATAGCAGACCTATCTATGAGCGCGACTTGGAAACTACTTCGCAACGTGTGTAACTTACCATTACTGAAGCATGCCCCGGACACGAGGGCATATGCCCAGTGCCAGCAACGAGGTTTGCATGCAAAGTAGGATACAGCACTTTGTACAACGCAAAATCCTGCACTTTGTGACAAGGGTGTCAGCACATTTTGAACAGCAAACAAAGTTGCTTATTCTACATGTTGACTGCATTATAGTCACTGTGCCTCAGTCAGTTCGCTGCCAAGCCTCGCAGCCCCTGGCTGCTGGTCCTCAGCCTCCCCGATGGCCGCCGCCTGCTTCGGCGCCTCGCAGCCCTCCCCGCCGCTCGGCAGCCGTGGCAGCTGCACGGAGCGGCGGAACACCGCCCTCGCCAGCCTGCACATGCGATGTTGGTCTCAGACGCAGGTGGAGCTGCTATTTTGAGTTGCCGCATATGGCTTGAAACAGGAGTCGTCACATGGCATCGATAGGTGTGTATGGGCAACAGCCCAGACCCCATGCGTCTACTATGCGTGCTGCAGATCCCCAGTGCTGCCACTCCCCACTGGACTTATGAGGCTTCTCGACAGTCAGCATGGCGGGGAAGGTAAATGTCTTGCACTCTGGGCATGCACAGACAAACTCCAGCAGGTATTACTGTGCATGCGTATCCATCACAAACGCTTCTCGCTGCCGCACCGCCAGAGCCAGGGCATCTCCAGGTCAGCAAGGCGCGCCCGCAGGCTGCCCACATCCGCAGCCTGCCGCTGCATGGCCGCCTGCAGCGCCGCCAGCTCTTCCCGGCACTCCCGCACCGACCTGCCGCACTGAGAGTTCCTCACACGAGTCGCAAATTCTGCGCATGACACCAGCAATCCAAAATAATGAGTCGGGTGCCTGGGATACAAGTCAGACCCTGCTGTGAGATTGAAGTATCGGTTGCAATCGCAGTAGCATACAAGAAGTGGCCAAGCTGAGCGGTTGATGCCCACCGTTGCATGAAGGAGCGCTGGGTCTTCTCATGCTCCAAGCGCTTGCTGACGTCCGCCAGCTCCCGCAGCAGCGTCTGGCCCATCTTGTCGACCTGCTGCAGTACACACCGTCACGCAACCCGCTGCAGCACCGTCAGGCCACGGCTGTACAGAGTGCGCTTGAACTGCCAACTCAAATCTGTCGCGCTGCGTTTTCAGCAAATGGCGAGACCTGTTGACACACCCCAGCTGGGAGCGAGGCATGCCCAGGGCAAGAGCGCAGCTTCGCTGCAGCAGTATGAGCTGTCAGGTGGCAATGATGTACAGACGCTGTGTGCACCAGCGCCGCGGCTTGCTTCCCCATGGCGCTTACATGTGCGGGGCTGCGGGTGCACGGCTACACAGCAACGTTGCGCGCCTGGTCCTGCATGAAGATGAGGTGGTTTTGCTCACGCCCGACCTCCGTAGCGAGCTCGTGCGAGATGTGCTGCAGGGTCGCCTCCAGCCTGCGCTCCATCACGCCCAGGTGCGCGCGCACGCGCTCCTCCAGCGCCGCGGTGCCGGCCGCCGCGCTGGTGCTGGCCGGCGATGCCGGCTCGCGGTCGGCGTCCCTGCCCGGCTGCCGGGCCGCAGGCTGCTCAGCACCGGCGCTGCGAACGGCGCTGCGAACGAGCTGGGCCGGTAGCCGGAGACTGTGCGTGACACACTGCAACAAGCGCATTCCTCCGCCACTGTTTGTGAGGCATGGGGGTCGCACAGGTTCTGAGTCGGTGCCAGTCTTTATGACATGGCAAGTGCGCAGCTTTGAAGATGGTGACGCTCAGTGTGCTCACAACCAGCGCAACAGGTCACAGTTGCTAACCAGCGCACCCAGCGCAGGCTGCTAAGACACCTCGTGCTGGGCAGCTAAGTGGGCGACGGCTCCAAGTGCAACACAACATAACAAGATGGCACCCACCCTGAACGCTGTCGCGCGCTCAAACCGCCAGGCAGCGGGCAGCAGCCCCGCGCCCTCACTGAAGCTGTCGGGTGACCTGCGGTCTTGCATTTCATGGTCTGCATCTTCCGCCGCGCCTCGCTCTCCGTGCGCCGCCATGGCCTGCTTCTCAAGCCGGCCCGCTGACCTTTGGCACCTCTGCGCTGTCAGCAGTGATTGTGGCGAGCTGTGACGGCCAGAAGCTTTGGCAGAGCAGCTTTGGCACTGCCAAATTGGCAGAGCAGACTATGATATCCCCGCCGGGCTGGCCCCGCTTTGTAAGTAGGCGGGAAGTGGGCAGCGCACGCAGGTAGAACACCATCCGACAGCGCTCCAAGTGCGCGCGCCTGCCGTCAGCACATGCGTCGCTGTTGAGCGCTTGCGCGCGCGATATGGCCGCCCGGCCCGTGACTGATCAGGCCTGCGAGCGCGTGCGCGACGGCTTCCTGGAGTTTCTGGAGTCTTTCAGACCCGGCGGCGACGGCGCGGAGTCCAGCATCCACACTGATGGCTCCGAGCCGGGCTCCGAGCCCGCGGCGCACTACATCAGGGAGCTGCACGAGATGGCGCGCCGCGGCACGGCCACGCTGCCGGTCGACTTTGCGCACCTGCAGGCCTGGGACGGCGCGCTGGCGGACCTGGTCGTCGCGCACCACCTGCGCCTGGACGAGCATTTGAAAAGGGCGCTGCAGAGCGCGGTGCGCGCGCACGCCGAGGGCCACCTGGTGGACGACGAGGGCAACGACCGCGAGTTCTGGATCGCGCTGTTCAACCTGCCGACCGTGGACAGCCTGCGCAGCCTGCGCTCCGCGCAGCTCGGGCGCCTGGTCGCCTTCCAGGCGCGCGGCCCGCGCCCGGGGGCGCAGCGGGGTAGGAGGCGGGGGCGCTGGCCATCGCCCGACCTGGGCAACCGCCTGCCGGCGGAGGAAGGGCCTGTGCAGTCGGACGCGCGCCGCATCTGGTTATATACGCCGCCAGCTTTTCCTGACCGCCCAGCCCGGGTCCCGCCAGCCACAGCGGCGCACCGGAGCGCGCCCCCGCGCGCGCAGCCCACCGGGGTCCGAGCACGCCGCTCCTCGCCGAGCTGCAGGCCGGCCCAGCGGCTCTGGGCGCAATCCGGGCGCCGGGCGGCCTTCGCCTCGGCAGGCGCCCGTGCGCGCGGCGCCACCCGCCCACGCGCCACGCGCGCGCCCGCGCAGGGCACCGTGACGCGCACGAGCGAGGTCCGCCCGGAGCTGTTCCTGGGCACCTTCCGCTGCCTGGACTGCGGGACGACCGCGCGCAACATCGAGCAGCAGTTCAAATTTACGCAGCCGCTCATCTGCAAGGGCGTCGGCTGCGGCAACAGGCGCGGCGGCCCTTCCCCATGCCGCAGGCGATCAGCGCGTTATACTCGCGAGCATGGGGGGCGCGTGCTGTCTTTACCGCCTTTCAGACGCGCCCTGGCGCTTTTTCAGGCCTGTATGAGCCGCATGGGCCTCCTCGCGGGCACGGTGACAACGTTTGCAGCCGCCCTGAGCGCCAGGCGCCCGGCTGCAGGTGCTGAGAGCCGCGCGCGGGGGCGCAGGCGGGCGTGGTCGCTCGTGAAGGAGGAGAGCACGTTCGTGGACTGGCAGCGCGTCAAGGTGCAGGAGAACTCGGACGAGGTGCGCGCCTGCACCGCGACTCCAACCCCCGACAGGGCGGCAGGGCTTCAGCACACCGCCGAGGGCTTGATGAGCACCTCCCGATGCAGCGGCTGGTGCTGATGCCGCGCGCTCTGCGGCTGAGGCATCACGAGGTACTCGCGGGCGCTGAGCGCGCGCGCGCGCGCCGGGGGCACCAGGTGCCCGCGGGCAGCCTGCCGCGCACGATGGAGGTCGTGCTGCGCAACGAGCAGGTGGAGCAGGCGCGCGCGGGCGACAAGCTGGTCTTCTCCGGCAACCTGGTCGTCGTGCCCGACATCGCCATGCTCACCATCCCCGGCGAGCGCGTGCAGGTCGGGCGGCGCGGTGCGCGCCCTATACCTACACCCACCAGTCCTTGCTCGCAATTGAGCGCCGACGCAGCGCTGGAAGGACATGCATCATGCCAGCAGGGCATGCTGGCGGTCCAAGAGGTGGCAGCTGTGCAGCCGGTGCGTGAGCGTGATCACGGCGCGGGCGGAGGCGGGCGGGACGCCTGCGCGTGCAGGCGGGGCCGCGGAGGCGGCCGGCGGGGAGGGGATCACGGGCATCAAGGGCCTGGCCAGCCGCGAGCTCACCTACCGCCTCTCCTTCATGGCCTGCTCGGTGCAGGCGCGGCGGCTTGGGCGGCCCCGCGCCGCGCTCCCGCCACCCCCCACCGACAGTGTGCCGTGCACAGATGGTCGCCGTCAGCCAAGTCCCTGCCAAATCCGCTGCTGCACAGCAGCGTAAGGCGAGCACAGCAGCTTCCCACTGTCAACAAGGCACACCAAGGTGGGAAGGACCTGTGGCGGTCAACGCCACAGGAACGATAGAAAATGAGGAACACGCTGAGCGCTGCTTGCATGTTGGCGCGCAAGAGGCATGCTCCCAGCGTGCGCCCTGTGCACGCAATGACCTGCTCACGACGTGGCACGGAGCGCAGGCCGCGGACGTGAAGATGGGCGCCATCAACATCCGCTCCGACGGCGCGAGCCCCGACGAGGTCATGGCCGCCTTCAGCCGCGCCGAGCAGGAGGAGGTGCGCGCGCTCCTAAGCGCGCCGCTCGCGCCGGAGCGCGGGCGCATTAGCCCCGACCTGTGCCACTCGCATGCCCCCACGCACACCACAGCGCCCAGCACCTCATGAGACGGCACGCCACGGTGCTTAAGCTACGGTCTGCAGATCACGCTGAAAGCCCTCGCCTGCATCTTTGGTCTGCACCATCTGGCTGAGAGCGCGCGCGCCAGTCCAGTCCTCGGCCATCCGGCCGCGGCACGGCCGCCCAGCCGCGCGCGCGCGCGCAGGTGGACGCAATGCGCGCGAGCGCGCACGTCTACGACGACCTGGCGCGCTCGCTCGCGCCGGGCGTGTTCGGGCACGAGGACATCAAGAAGGCCATCCTGCTCATGCTGCTCGGCGGCGTGCACAAGCAGACCGCGGAGGCGCGCGCGGGGCCCAAGCGCGCGAGGCGGCGCTGCAAGTGAGCCAGCCGGGTTGAGGGCGTGTGCGTGCTAGGGTAGGGTGGGCCTCAGACCCTCTTCGATGGGCGCATGCGGGAGCTATGGTGCAGACCCTGCAGGTGCTCTTGGCATTACAGCTTCGATGCGCACCCCCCACAGGTGCAGCGCGCTGGCCGACATCACCCCACCTCTCTGTTGCACGCCAGCGTGCGTGCCCTGCCTGGCTTGCGAGCAGAGGCACGGGCCGGGCTTGCGCCGCGGGGCAGCCAGGCGACGCAGCGGCGCCCACGCGCGCACGCCGCTGCAGGGCATCAACCTGCGCGGCGACATCAACGTGGCCATCGTGGGCGACCCGTCGTGCGCCAAGTCGCAGCTGCTCAAGTACGTGGCGGCCTTCCTGCCGCGCGCGGTCTACACCTCCGGCCGCTCATCCTCCGCCGCCGGCCTCACCGCCTCGGTCGTCAAGGCGCGCGCCCTAGGGGCAGCGGCGCTTGTACGCCTTCTGGCGGCCTTGCAAGCGCTTGCGTGCCCCGGCGAGGCTGCGCGGCAAATACAGTGCGCTGTCCCGGCAGGTTTCAGACCATCGCATGGCGCCATGAGGCACCGCTGGACGCATGAAGCCTCGTCCCTGTGGTGGCGCCCCTCTGGGCCCCGCTCCATGGGACCTCGCGCGTTGCCAAGCGCAGCCAGGAGGCGATCCCGCCCGCGGCCGCTGGCGACGCGCGCGCCCCCCGCGCGCAGGAGGCCGACAGCAGCGAGTTCTGTATCGAGGCGGGCGCGCTGATGCTGGCAGACAATGGCATCTGCTGCATCGACGAGTTCGACAAGATGGACGTCAAGGACCAGGTGGCCATCCATGAAGCCATGGAGCAGCAGACCATCTCGATTGCCAAGGCCGGCATCCAGGCGCGCGCGCAGCCCGGCCCGGCCCTAATCGGACTAATCCTGCGTGCACTATAAGCCTATATAAACAGGCCCTGTCATGCACCCTGCCGGCGCCGGGGATAGCGTATTGGCGCGCGCCCGGGCCCCGCTGTCCCTAGCGCCTTCCTGCCATCCAGCGGGCGGCTGCCGTCCGGGCCCGGATGCGCCGCCGCCGCCGCCGTTGATCTGGGCGCCGCGACTGAGCAGGGTCTGGTGTGTTGAGGAGGGAGACGCGGTTGAACCGTGGCACCAGCAACACCCATGCGCTGCCTCGTCCATGAAGTGCCTCGAGCTTTGGCCCCTGAGCAGGAGCAGTGCCGGGCTGTAGATGCTTACGCACCATGCACATGCATCCCCCCCAGCTGCTGCCTGCCGTGTGCGGCATCCCTCAAACCGTGCGTTGCCGCAGTATTGCTGCTGTTCTCCAGCCTGAAGTGCAGCCGCACTCTGCTGCCCACTGCGCTTTGTGTGCGTACGCAGGCGACCCTCAACGCGCGCACCGCGATCCTGGCGGCGGCCAACCCGGTGGGCGGCCGCTACGACCGCTCCAAGCCGCTACGCTACAACGTGGGCCTGCCGCCCGCCATCCTGTCACGGTACGGGCCCCAACGCCATGTGATCTGAAGCGCAACACAGCACTGAAAAGCACTGCGTACTTGCGCGCCATGACGCGGCTCAATGCTGCGTCGCCTCTGGCGCCGCGCATGCCGCACCAGCCCGGGCAGAGGCGGCACCAGCCTGCGCTTTTCCAAGAGCCCAGAGCCCCAAGTGCGTGGGCGGGCTGCGGGTTCACACCACCTGCAGAGTCATGCGGGAGGAGAGGGGAGCGGCGCGCACCGGCGCGCAGGTTCGACCTGCTGCACATCATGATCGACGAGCCGCACGACGCGCTGGACTACCAGATCGCGTCCCACATCGTGGGCGTGCACATGCGGCGCGACGCGGCGTTCGCGGTGCCGTACGACATGCGCCAGGTGCAGCGCTACCTCAAGTACGCGCGCGCGTTCCGGCCCGAGATGACGCCGGAGGTGCGTGCCTGCGGCGGGCGCGCCGGAATGCCGGGGTCGGGGCTGGACAGCAGCTCACCGGAGGCCAGACAGCCAGAAAGTACCTTTGCCAGCAGGGACCTTCATGCAGGGAGTGTTGAGCGAGTATGGCGCAAAGGGTGTCTCGCATGCGCTTTTTCCGCAGCCGGCGTCTGGCGCTGCAAGCCACATGCCCAGTCGCCAACCAGCCGGCCGGCGCCATGCTGCTGCCGCAGCAGCTAACGTAGCGCGCGCGCGGCAGCGGCACACTCCCTGAGACACATCGCGTGCCCTGCAACGGTCGCATTGAGCTCGACACGGCGCGCGCGGCGCGGCGGCGCGGCCGGCCTGACGCGGCGCGCGCGCGGGCTGCGGGCGCGCAGGCGCAGCGCGTGCTGGTGGACGCCTACAAGCGGCTGCGCGCAGAGGACGCGGCGCCCGGCAGCGCCAGCAGCTACCGCATCACCGTGCGCCAGCTGGAGGCGCTCGTGCGGCTGAGCGAGGCGCTCGCGCGCCTGCGCTGCTCGGAGACCATCACGCCGGCGAACGTGCGCGAGGTGCGCGCCCAGCCCGGCGGGCGCTGCCGCCATGCGGGCCGTGCGCCTCAGAGCTGCGCTGCGCTTTCCCCGGAGCCGGTGGGGCCGGGGCTGGTGGGGGGGCCCGGGGAGCGGTGAGCATGTCTTGCCTCTGGTGGCCACAGGCAGTGAACCTGGCGCAAGCAGCACAAACAGTCCACCGAGCATGCATGTGCGAGCTCCTGAATGCCTTCCACCGCAGTCTGGCACCGGCGACAGCCAGTGCTTGCAAATCGCATGCGAGGTGTCTCCGCGCGCGCGCACGAGCGAGCGGCGCGCGCAGGCGCGGCGGCTGGTCAAGAACAGCATCATCTCGGTCGAGCAGCCGGACGAGGAGCTGGAGGAGGACGAGTGGGCGGACGAGGCGGGCGCGGCCGCGGAGGCGGTGGCCGCGGCGCGCGCCGCCGGCGGGGCTGGCGCCGGCGGTGCAGCAGGCGCAGGTAGGAGCCCTTGACTGGGCATGAAGCTACAGTGGCCCTTGGAGGCATGATGGCGTGCGGCGCCACGCAGGCGCGGCAGCCAAGCCGCGTTGCCCACAGCTATGTCCAAGCGCCAAGCAGATAACTGTGTGAGCAGAGCACCAAGCGTGTTGAGCAGGCACACAGGCTGCATTGCACACTGACAAATTGGCATTTTGTATGGAGACCGGCTGGGGTCCTGCTTTTGCACGCGCGCATGGTAACGAGGCTCTGCACGCGGCGCACGCAGTGCCAGAGGTGCGGCCCACGGCGCCCGACGACGGCGCGGCTGGCGAGGCTGCGCCAGTGGACGCCGACCCCGCCGCGCCCGGGCCCGGCCCACGGGGGGCCGACGCGGCTCCACCCGATGGCGATGCAGGTCCGTTCTTTTTTCATGTACCTCGCTCGTGTCCAGCAGCGATGTCATGCGTGCTTGCTAGGCCGCGCTGGCACGCCGTCCTCGCTCTTGCCGATTCCGCGAGACAGAGCGGTGCGGGCGCGCCGACCCGCCCACCGATGGCCTGCGCATGCGCAGGCGCGGGCGGCCGCGGCGGGGACCCGTCGGCGGCGCAGGCGCCCGCAGGCGAGCCCGTCGCAGCGCCCAAGGCGCCGATCAAGGTCAGCCAGCGCAAGATCGACCAGGTCAAGGTGCGGCCGCGCGCTGGCGCACCCTGCCCGCACACTCGCATTGATCACAGCCTGCCGGTCAGGTAGTGGGCGAGCGACAGAAGCACTGCCGGCAGGCCCTGGCATAGCTTCAACTCTACCCTTCCCCAGACAGGGCCATGCATATGCAGTGGGCATGCACTGAAAAACACTGTGTGTGCAAGCACTGGCAGACTTGCCATGGCGTCGTGCGGATGCATGACTGCGTGTGAGACAATGACTTGGATGCAAGCCCGGGACATGTGGCTGAGCAGGGAGTGCGGCCGAGTGAGCCGCCAGCCAGCACACTGCCGCAGCATGACGCCCGCTGCCGACCTCGCCTGTCTGCGCCTCAAGATATGTGCAGACGCTGCTCAGGCAGCACACCTTCAAGCGTGCTCCGCTGATCTGCCCGCCTTGTGATGACTCCTGCGGCGCCTGACACCGAGCTGACCTAGCCCTATACCCGCGCGGCAGACCATGGTCGTGCTGCACCTGCGCGAGCTGGAGCGCAGCGGCGGCGCGACGCGCGCGCTGCTGGGCGCGCCCGTGGCCGGCCTGCCGCAGGCGGAGCTGCTCGCCTGGTACCTGGACCAGCAGGCGGCCAGGCGCGCACCGGCCCCAACCCCTCCCCGCATGCCTGTGGGGCTTCCCCAGCCCCCAGACTTTAAAGTAATGACGGTGCTGGCAGTGCACGTCAGGCAGCGGCTTCCGCCGGCCGGGCAGCGCGGAGGCCCAACCAGGCCGCGGCGGGGGCCAGCCTGGCGCCGGCGCGCCTGACATGGCTCTGCACGGCGGCGGGGCATGCTGACAGTCAGTCTCAAGTGGGCGTGGCTGCTCCAGGGTTTATGGAACCTGTCTAGGGATTTCGAACCTGTGGGCGCCGCGCGCAGGGGCGCGCTGACGACGCAGGCGGAGGTGGAGGTGGAGGGCGTGCTGGCGGGGCGCATCCTGGGGCACCTGGTGCGCAAGCAGGCGGTGCTGCTGGCGGTGGACGAGCCCGCGCGGCGGGAGGGCGAGGCCGACGGCGACTTCGCGCGCCGTGTGCAGGCCGAGCGCGTGCTTGCAGTCAACCCCAACTTTGCACTGGAGTGACGGGGTGGAGAGGTATTGACGTAATTGTTGAGAATTTCGGGTGGGGGTTGTCACAAGATGCGTCATGCATGCGAATATGCTGCTGCCTCAGGTGGTCGGAACACATGAGAATGCCATGAAGAAGAACTGCATCCCAATGTAAGCCATTTGTACCAAAGAGGAGCAGTGTGTCCTGTGCAAACAGCTTTGCACTCCACAATGAACTCATGTTTCCTGGCATGATCATGAGACCAATTTGTATATCAGGAAACCCATCTAGGCCTATGAAGGGTTGACAAACCAGCTAGAAGAGAGCCTGAGCAAAGGTGACAGGTGAGCGACCAAACGATAATACCGCGCAGCGCTACACTGTGTTCAGCATACCTGATTTCTTAGCTGAGCATCCCCCATTGCGTTTACGCCTGACTGCCGAAGCATCCTGTCGTCGACGACATGCTGCCAAGCGCTACTTAACAGTCTCAGATATCTGCCGGCAGCCATGCAGTGCTGCCTGGCGCTGTAGTCGGAACACATCACAAGTGCCGCTCATCTTGTTATGTTTTGCACCCCGCTGTGACTGCGAGCGCAATGCCCTCCGTAAAGGGCGTCCTCAAGGGCGTGTTCAACCAGGAGAGCGGCGTCACGCTGCGTAAGGATGGCCTCAACGCTTTGGCGGACTTCTTGGCAGACTGCCCCGACGCCGAGCAGACGGCGGCGCAGCTCTTTGACGCGGCGCTGCAAGGTGTGCAGACCCCGCGCTGGTATGGTGCCAATACGGGGCCGCAGCTCTCTATGCTGCCTGATGCAAGCGCGCTAGGAGGCCACTGGCACGCTTGTACGCTCCAGCGCCCTGCCCTGCGCGGCTCAGGCCGGGTGTCCGCCGCGGGGCAGCGCAAGTGAGCACGCTGGACGCCGCGGCGGCGGCGGAGCTCGTCGCGGCGCTGCGCGGCGAGGCGCGGCAGGGCGTGGAGCCAATCCAGGTGATCAGCGCCTTCCAGGTCCCGCGCGTGAAGTACGACCCCATCCGCCACGCCTTCTACCTGGCGCCCGGCCCAGCGCCGCTGCTGGGGACTGCCGAGGTGCCGCTCCGCCCAGCGCTCTTTGCGGAGCCCCAGGGCGGCCTTTTGCTGTCCAAGTCACACATAGGCGGTTGCAATCAACCCGTGTGGCCCGGTCTCCTGCATCCTGTTGGACGCCCTGCCTGCAGCGCGTTTCACCTGGCGTCTGGGCCAGCCCCGCTGCTGAGACAGCCAGGGGCCGCCGCTGTGTCCCTGTTGAGGTCTAGAAAGGCTTATTTCGTCAAGGTGTGTCCAAACTGCAGCCCCTGCTGCACATTCCTGGCCTGCTCAGCTGTGCCGCACATGCGCCTGCTCCTACGTCAGTGCATCTCGCTGTGCTGGCTCTGTCGCGGCCGGCGTGTGGATCAGACGGGCGCTGGGCCAGAGCAAGAGGCTGGCCTGGGTCCTGCGCGAGCCTTGTTGGCAGGACTGCCTGGAGCAGCAACCCCCCTCCTTTCCTTGTCCACGCCCGCCTCGCTGCGTCGGCCGCAAAGCGGCGGCCAGCAGGCGGCGCGCGCAGCTCTGAGACAGTCGACAGCAGGCCCGCGCTTGCGCGCGCGGGCAGCTTGCCCTGCCATGGAAGGGCCGACTCCAGTGTCGGCACTAGTTCATGCCGCCGCCATGGGCAGGACAGGCTGGAGCTGTACCTGCAGCGCCTCCACCTGCTGCAGCAGCGCGTGCATATCAGGGTTAACCCTATGCCTAAGCCTATGCGGGCAGGACAAGCTGGAGCTGTACCTGCAGCGCCTGTACCTGCTGCAGCAGCGCGTGCGCCGCAGCCCGCTGTTCTCGCGCCCGGTGTACAGCGAGCTCTCTGCGCAGCGGCGCGACTTCTGCGAGGCGCGCCGCGCGCCCGCCCCCGCGCCGCTGCCAGCCGCGCCTGCTTATACAAGGGTGCTTGCACGGCATGCTGCAATGCGTGCGACCACACGTACAACGGGGCGGTGCCTGGCATGATGGGCCAGACATGCTCGCGCTTGCCGTGTGCATCCGCCCCGTGCACGGCAGCGCGCTGACGGGCGCGGCGCGCGGCGTCGGCAGCTGACGGACCTCAAGGCGCTGCTGGGCGTGGTGGGCCAGACGCGCTGCGTGCTGGGCTGCATCAGCCAGCTGGACGACGGGCGCTTCTTCCTGGAGGACCTCAGCGACGCGCTGCCGCTGGACCTGTCGGAGGCGGAGACGGCCTCCGGCTTCTACACAGGCGCGGCCCGCCTCGCTCCTTCCCTAACCCTACCCTAACCCATCCAACCCTTTCTGCGCCTGGCCATGCTGAGGTACCACATCTTTGTCATTGCGCCGACGCAGACACGCCCCTGCGCACTGCATGGATCAGCATGATGTTCCCTGGCCGCCGGGTACGGCCGCACCCCGCTGTCCGGGACTTTAAGGCGTGCCGTCGACAGGCATGGCTGCGGAGGGCGCGCAGAGAATTGCATAGTGGTGGCGGAGGGCATGCTCGGCCACAACGGCGTCATGCGCGTCAACGCGCTCGGCTTCCCGCCCGTGGAGCCGCGCGCCGAGTCGCAGGCCGCGGCCAAGGCGCGCCGTCGCCCGGCGTGGGGGGATGCGCCTGGACGCCTGGAAGCCTGTCGCAGTACATGCACGCACAATGCCACCTCCTAGCCTAGCAGAGTGATGATGGCTGTCTCACGCTTGTGCGTCGGCCCGCCACGCCCACCGAGCGCCGCCCTGCTGAGGCCCGCCGAGGCGCCGAGGGCGGCGTGCGGCCGCGCAGGGCCTGGACTTCTTTGGCGGCGAGCCGCTGCGGGGCGCGGCCGCGGCGGCGGCGGCGGAGTGGGAGGCGCGGCACGCGGACGCGCGCATCATTGCGCTCGCTGACCTGTGGCTGGACCGCCCCGACACGCTGGACGCGCTGGCGCGCGTGCTGGCGGGTGGGCCGCCAGGACCGCTGGCATCTGACAGAGTCTGCACTCCTGTGGTTGCATGTCGAGCCTGCAGTGGTTCAGACACTCGGGCATGGACTGTCACCAATCCATACCAGACAGCTCTAGTGTTTGTAACCATGCGTCAGGCCGTCAGGTGAGGTCTCAATGAGTGAGAGGCGTGCAAGCGTGAGGGTTCGACGACTAATGACACAGCCCGATGGCAGACAAACCTGATCGATGTTGGAGACAGCGCCTAACCACCATGGCTGACGCCTCAACGCCTGGAACAGCTCCGCCCCGCAGCCTGCCGCCCCGCAGACCGGCGGCGCGCGCGGCAGGCTACGAGCAGCTGGAGGAGCTGCCGACCCTGATGCTGCTCATGGGCAACTTCCAGAGCGCGGCCTGCGCGGCGGACGCGGCGGCCGCCAGGGACAACTTCGCCGCGCTCGCCGCCACGCTCCTGCGCTTCCCGCGCCTGCAGGCGCGCGCGTCCGGGGCCCCTCCCCGGCCGGCCTGCTGCGCGTGCGCTGCGGGGCAGACGGTGGCAGGCGCGTGACGTGCCCGCGGGTGGCTGCCGCAGCCTGCCAGGCTGATGTGAGCGCAGATCGCATGCGCCTTGGCGACATGCAAGCGCCCCGGCGACCTGCACATGCAGTATGAGAGCAAAATCAAGTCTGGAACCTGCGGGCGCCCAGCGCGCCGACCCTCATGCGTGTCTGTATGGCGCTTGCCACGGTTACATAACGGCACATACATCTGCAGCGGCACGCCGCGCGGCAGGCGCACACGCGCTACGTGTTTGTGCCGGGGCCGGGCGACCCGGGCCCCGGCGACCTGCTGCCACGGCCGCCGCTGCCGGCCGCGCTGACGGGCGTGCTGCGCGCGGCGCTGCCGAGCGCCGTGTTTGCCAGCAACCCCTGCCGCCTGCGCCACTACAGCCAGGTGCGGTGGCTCTGCCCGGCCTGCCTGCGGCCCGCAGTGCCCGCAGCGCGGTGCAGAGACGCTGGGCGTCTCCCAGCCTTGCGCGGATGCCCAGCGCGGAGCTGCTCAGTGATGTGGGGCTCTCGTCCTTTACACTACAGGCAGGCAGTGGCAGCATGCATGGATGTCTGGTCTGGGTTGCTCCATGGGATGCGACCCGCAGCCCGGTATGCGCAGCTCTCGCAGTGCGGCGGCGGACCGGGCGGCTTGCGCGCAGGAGATCGTGGTTTTCCGTGGCGACCTGGAGTACCGCATGCGCCGCATGTGCCTGCGGCCGCCCGCAGGCGCGACCCCTGCGCCAGCGCTCCGCACAGCCTGGGACCTCACCATCAGGCGGCCACATCCCGTGCGCATGCCGCCATGCCGTGACTCGCCATGACCCCAGCTGAAGGGCATGACTGGCACTGTGGGCGCCCCACGCAGTGCTCTTGAGCACCTGTCCGCGATGCTGCCGCACCAGGCGCGCCAGCGCCCGCATGTGTAGACTGCAGCGGCCGCATGCCCGCACTCACACACGCGGGTGTCGGCACGCTGGGCGCCTCCCTTTCAGCAGACCGCGCGCGCCGCTGCTGCAGCAGGCACATGTGCCCCAGGTGCGATGCAGCACGCACAGCACGCGAACGCGCGCGTGCGCGCGCAGGCGGCGACGGCGCGCCGGGCGCCATGTTCGAGCACCTGTGCGCGACGCTGCTGCAGCAGGCGCACCTGTGCCCACTGCCGCTGGAGGCGCAGCCGGTGGTCTGGGCGCACGACACCGGGCTGCGCCTGTACCCGCTGCCGGACGCGCTGCTGCTGGCCGACACTGCGCCCTCCGCGCACTTCACCTTTGAGGGCACCGTGTGCATCAACCCGGTACGCCGCTGCAGCGCCAGGCTGTGTGTGCCATCACCTGATTGGGAGACGCGACGGCTGCCGTACGGGCTAATGGGTCACATTCCCCGCGCCCTGCCCCTAAGAGGACCGGCGTGCAACAATCAGCATGTCTCCAGGACCCTGTCACGCCACTAGATAGACGGCAGAGGCTCACCTGAGCAGTGGCAATGTCTCTTGCCAGGTGTAAGATAGGTTTCCAGGTCCTCAGGCTTGCGCATGACAGCGTCTTGACGCGCCTGCAGCATGCTCTGTGGCCAGGTGGTGGCGCTGATCGGGGACGGGGGGGCGAGCCGCGCATGCGCGCGCAGGGGTCCTTTGCTGCGGGCACGTTCGCCGCTTATGTGCCGGCGCTGCGCGAGGCGGAGCTGTGCGACGTGCCCGGCGCGGAGGACGATGGGGACTGACGTCGTGCGCTGCGGCTCGGCAGGCAGTGGGGCCGAAGTGCTGAGGCAGCTGAGAGGGATTCCAGGGTTGGATCAGTGGTGTTGCCCTTGCGCACTGGTCGAGGCATTGGTGCATATTCATTTGCGCGTGCACCCGGTCAGGCTTGCACAAACCATGGCATTGAAGCTGAAGGCCGCGATGCATCACTGCATGCGCTGTACACGGCGCCGTGCATAATGCACGATGCGCTGTTCTAACCTCTACAACAGATACAAGCTGTGCTTCCTCCCGCTTGCAGTCATGCCAACCCTGCACACACAGGCACTCACAAGCGCGGCTCACTTGCCGATGCAGAAGCGCGAGAACACCTCGTCCAGCACCTGCTCGCTCGCCTCGTCGCCGGTTACCTGCGCGCCGCAGCGCGGCCAACATGCCTGACCGCATGCTCTTTGCCGACATCAACACGCATAGCTTGTGCAAAACTGCACACCAGCTCAGCGAGCTGAAAGCTCGCGAGCTGCCCTCATGTGAAAGTGTGCCCTCCACTGCCGCCCGCACATACTCTCCCTGTAGTGCGCAGCATGGCCTTTGTGAATAGTACAGAGGGCCACAAACAGCACCCAGCAAGTACACCCCCGTGCACTGGCCCCTCAACCTGTACACGCTTTGACCTGCTTGCCTCGATCTCCCTCGGCCCCGCTTTGACAAGGCGCAGAGACCCGGGTGACTCCGCCAACCCCAGGCGGGTTGCGTGCGGGCGCGCGCGCCTCGCCCAGCGCCAGCAGCGCGCCGCGCAGGTCCAGCGCCCAGAAGTCCAGCGGCAGCCGACCGGCCGCGCTGGCCGCCGCGCAGCGCAGCGCCTCGGCCGCGCGCGTCAACGCCTCCGCCTGCCGCTCGTTCACCGCCCACGCCTGGCCGCCTGCGCGCGCGCCCTCCGCGCCCGTCGGCCTCCGCGGCAAGCATTCATGGCAGCGGGTCACCGCCGGGGCGCGCCGATGCTGCTGACCAGACAGACAGAGTGCTGCCCAGCCAGTGCGCGTCTAGTCGCTGCTGCCCCCGTGTAACAGCCTCGTGACGTGGGGCAACCCTTTGGCAGCATAAGGGTTGCCAACTAACCCATCCGAGCAGGGCTGACTGTCGCCTGCCATGCCGCCGTCATGCGGGCTGCACAACACTGGCACAGCCGCGCAGGGTGCGTCGGCAGACAGGCGGCTGGCTCGCCCGTCCGCTCCGGCGCCTGCGCGTCGGGGGCCCGCGGCGCGGGCGCGCGCCTGGCGCGATCTGCGCGAGCCCGGCGGCGTGCAGCAGCGCGCCGCGCAGCTCCTCCAGGCCCTCCCCGGTCGCCGCGGACGTGCGCACCGCGGCCGCAGGCGCGCGGCCGCTCGGCAGCGCCGGCCACGGCGGCATCGCCGCGGCGAGTCCCCCATGTCGCCCCCCGCCCGGGGGGGCCACCAGGTCCGCCTTATTGGCCACCAGCAGCAGCGGCGGCACTGCCGCCGCCCCGGGCATGGCGCCGTTGCTGCGCTGCAAGCTTGCAGATCCGGTTCCAGCCGCATCCGCTCCGCCGGCAGCACCAGGGCCGCGGCGCCCGTCCCATGACTCTGCATCTTCCAGCGCGCCCTCTGCAGCCGCGCCGCCCGCATCGCCGGGACGCTCGGGGGCGGCGCCAACGCGACTGGGGGCGTCAACAAGCACGGTGCTCGCGGCGCGCTCTTCAGCGCCGGCCGCGGCGGACGCGCTGCCTGCGCCCATGGCGGAGAGCGGGCCGGGGCCGCGGTTGGTGGCAGCAAGCGCGCCGCCCGCGCCGGCCATTGCGGCGCGCCTGCCAGGCTGCGGCGCGGCGCCGGCGTCACACAGGCCCTCGGCCGCCAGCGCATCGTCAGCCGTCCAGCCGGCCTGGCGCGCATGTGCACAGCCCTTCAAACGCGCTCACCTCAAGGTCAAGGATTGCCAGAAGGTGCAGGGAGGCCGGGCTGTGTGGCGCTTGACATGTAGGAAAGAGAGCGTGTGCGAGCGCATTGACAAAATGCGCATACAATGAAACATAGCATGCAGCTGCTGTAGGAGCGAGTGAACCAGGTGCAGGATGTACCCGCCATGAGGCTGCCACAGGCCCAGCGGAGCTCTGTACGATAACGTTGCTCTGGGTCCTCAACAGCACTTGCAGCAGCGGCCAAGCAGAGCGCGGAGGCACCTGGGCGTCGTACACCAGCACGACCACGTCGGCGGCGGCCGCGGCGGCGCGCGCGCGCGCCACGCCGATGCGCTCCACGGCGTCGGCGGCGCTGCGCAGGCCGGCTGTGTCGAGCAGCGTCACGGCCACGCCCTGCATGTCCACGCCTGCGCGAGTCATCCGTTGAAAATGGGGCCTGGCAGCCATGCGCTGGGGCCGCCCTGGGCGGACTTGCGGCCAGTCCAGCTGTGTACTCCCCTTTTCAAGCAAGGGTCTGGGCACCATGGCAGACGGTGAGGCGTAGCACAGGTCTTCATTCCTAAATTTGGCCCCACAGGCCTGGCGCTGTCAGATAAGCAAGCAGAGGACTCCAGCAGGGCTTGCAAGGGGCGGCGCTGACCGGCCTCGACCACATCGCGCGTGGTGCCGGGGATGCGCGTCACGATGGCGCGCTCGCTGCCGCTCAGCGCGTTGAGCAGGCTGCTCTTGCCCACGTTGGGCCGCCCGACCAGCGCAACCTGCGCGCCCCGCCCGCGCCTGTTTAGGCCGCCAGGCGCACGCGCAGCATGCCTGCCGCCGCCACCTGCCGCACGCGCACCGCGTGACCCTACCCTATGCTGCACCCAGGTGGTGCACTCGCCTTGGTGTGTGGCGCACGACGCTGGGGAAGCGGCTGACACGCGCAGGGCGCCGATGCTGCAGCGGCACACGCACAGCCGTTCTCAACGCATCTGGTAACAGGCGGAGGAGGCCCATGCAGGGGTCCTGCAAGGCTTGGGACTCGCGGGCGCCCTAGCCGCGGCGCCGCAGGGTCCGCGCGCCTGGAGGCCGCGGCCGAGCAGCTGCCCACGCCGCGCTGTGGCCAGCGCGCGCTCCACATCGGCGCGCAGCGCCTCCAGGCGCGCGCGCAGCGCGGCCACGTCTGCCTGCCGCGGTGCACGCACAGAGTCTCGCAGCGCTACCCGCCACACGCCGGGCGCCCCAGCCTTGGCTCTGCAGCACCTGCAGCTGGCACGCTCATGCGCACAAGGAGTGATGCTTTGCGAGCGCTGCGTTTCTGCAAGGGCCGGGGTGACAGCAGGAGCGCGCTGCGGGGGGCTTGGGGCGCGCGGCAGCCGCGCCTCGGGCAGCTCGTCCTCAAAGTCCAGCCCAGCCTCGATCTCAGCAAGCAGGGCGAGCGCGGCGGCGCGCATGCCGGCCACGGCCGCGCCGGCGCCGCCCGACAGCCCCGCGAGCGCGCTGTCCGCGGCCGCCGCCGTGCGCGCGCCCACCAGCGCCGCGACCGACTCTGCCTGCCGAAACGCCAAGGCGCAGCCTGGGGCTGGGCCGAGGGCCTGAGCCTAGGGTAAGGGTTGCCTCTGGCACGTCCTGGCCGATGTGGATGCCCTGACAGTGCACGTGCATGTGCGAGCAGGCAGAGCGGATCGCTGTCTGCCCTATGCTGTGGGGTCACAATTCCGAAAAGACCTTTGGGCTGTACGCACATTGTGCGTACAGCCCCCCGCTGTATGCGCGCGCGCGGCGGGCGCCGGCGCGCCTGCGCAAGGTCGAGGCGGCCGCTGAGGAATGCGCGCAGCGTGAACTCGCCCGCGCGCGCGCGCCGCGCGCCCGCCGCCAGGCAGGCCGCCATCGCGCGCGCCGCGCACACGGCGCCGCCGTGCGTGTGCACCTCCACCACGTCCTCGCGCGTATACGAGCGCGGCGCCAGCATTGCCAGCAGCAGGACCTGCCGCATGAAACAGGGTCTGGCAGGGTCCGCCGCTCAAAGCAGGGGTCGTGCGGAGCTATTTAATCACATGCCATATTCAAGAGCTGCCCCGCTTGCCTGCGGGCATTGATACCTCTGGCTTTGTAGGGAGGCCGAGCATGCTTGCGAGCAGGCTCGGCAGGCACAGCAGCGCAAGCAGAGGCACCACGCGCATCCTCACGTAAGCCAGCGGCGCACTCCGGCCGCGCGCGTCTGGGCTGCGGCGCGCCTCATCCAGGACAGCGCCGGCCGCGTCAACTAGACGGCCGTGGTACACACGGTGCGTCTCCGGCTGCCAGCGCTCCGAGGCAGCGCCCCGCGCTCGCCCGCTCGGCCGGAAGACGCGCTGCGCCACGGCCACCGCCTCCGGCCCGGACAGCCGCACGATCGCCACCGCCGCGCCCGGCTGCGCGCCTAGGCCACACCTCTCCTCTTGTCGCTGCCAGGCGAGCACCCGGACGTCTCTCTGGCGAGCGGTTGCACTGAATTTGAGCAGGCTATGGCACTGCAACGACGCTCCACGCTGCCAGGCCACTGCTGCTGCAGGTGTGCACGTGTACGTACTTGGTAAATTGCTATCATACTCACTGGCAGGTAGCACGGTGCCCACAGGCTTGGTCACCGGCAAGTCTGACCTGTGACCACTGCCGCAATTGTGTCGCCGTCGCCGCTGCCGCTGCTATATGCATCATCAGAGTGCGTGCTTCCGGCCAACGCGTCGCAGCTCCCCGCTTCTGCAGCAGATACACAGGCGCTTTACTACGCCAGAAAGCAGCGACGCCTGTGCTGCGCTGTAACATCAAGTAGATTTGTGATACAAGGGAGGTGGCACTGCATGCTGCATGCACGTGCGGACACGCTGTGGCACCACAACGAACGCTGGAAGCTGGATGGGCAGCACAGTGCAGGACAGAGCGCAGCAGAAAGAAAGACCAAAGAATCCGCAGTGCAGCTTGGTGGAACATGCCTGGCATGGCTGCGAGGACAGTGTCTGCACGCGTTGGCACTCTCTTTCTCCTTTTGCGTGTCGGTCTGATGAGGGGCTCAGCATCCCCACTGCAGCCTAAAAAGCTGTGCAATTGACTCCGGCATAGCGAGCAGCAGTAGCTGATTGGCCTGCTGTGAAGACGACGGTCAAGTGTCGCGCATCTGTATGCCATCCTATCCCACACCATAGTTTGGGAAGTGCAAGGCTGTGGCAGAGGCAGAGCTTTTCAAGAGTTTTTTTCCTGGGACCCTTTTCAGCCTTAAGCAGCCTGAGTCAGCTCTGCACGGATCATCCACAGCAGGTGTACTGTGCACACGTTCTGCACTGTCTACCTGAGCTGACTTCCCTCCTTTCATACAGACGGACTGAGTGGCGCGCTGTTGCAGCGCCTGCATAGTCTACATCCGCCATGGCGTCCAACGCTGCCGTGGAGGGGCTGTCTGGCGCTATGGGCGGTATTGTTGCGCTTATAGCAACCTATCCTCTGATGACGGTGGGTCCGCGTTGCGCGCTGTGCGTATCGAGCTCATGCGCTCTGGCCCGAGCGCCGTCACAAACGGCAGCGCAGAGGCTGGTGCAGTCCTCAGCGCCGTTGGGGCGGTGCAGATCACCACCCTCCAGGCGACGCGGAGCAAGAGGGCCGACGCAGACCCGAACGGAGCGCTCGCGCACAAGCGCAGGGCCGGCACACTGGCAGACATCGCTGAGGCGCGCGCTCCTATCACCCCGCTCAAAGGCAGGACCTGCCTGAGACTGGTCCCGCCCTCCACAGTGGCCTGCGCAAGCATGCTGCACCTTCATGTGCTCGTCCTGCAGCGCTGTGGCGGCTGGCGCCGTCCTGCCCGCCCGCAGCGCAGGCTGCGTGCCGCCAGCCGACCATGCTGTGCGCGCTGAGCAGGTGCTGCAGGAGTCCGGCTGGCGCGGGCTGTTCAACGGCCTGCAGGCCTCGCTGCTGGGCACGGCGGTCAGCCAGGGCGTGTATTTCTACTTCTACTCGGTGCTGCGCCAGCTGGCCATCGCGCGGCACCAGCGCCTGACGCGCACAGCGTCGCAGGTGCCGCACGCGCCCGTGCGGAGCAGAGCAGCCTTGCCTCACCACTGTGGTCCACCTCTGTAGTCCCAAGCGTGCTATGTGCTCCATCACTTCCTGCTGTGGGTCACTCAGGATTACATGGCAGACCAAGGTAGTCTGTGTCATGGCAGCCTCCAGCGCTGACGTGCGCCCTGCCTGCGTGGCCCAGGGCCTGCGACCCTCTGCGTGGCAGCAGCGCCCCTCTGCAGGCCATGGGCCCCATGCGGCGGGGGCGAGCATGACACAGGCGCCCGCCGCGTGCAGGACATCGGCATGGGCCCCTCGCTGCTCGTGGCCTTCCTGGCGGGCTGCGGGAATGTGCTGCTGACCAACCCCATCTGGACGGTGGCCACGCGCATGCAGGCGCGGCCCGACCCCCACCCTGCCCGGCAACCACCGCCCGGCTGCCGCCTGCCCCGTGCACGTCCAGCCGGCCGTGCTGCGCGGTGCGTGGACCAGACTGCCGGCCATCCGTCACCGTGGGGAGCGAGGGAAGGCTCCCGATAGGGCTCACCGATGCGCGGCCAAGCCAGGCACTCATAGAGCCGTGTCGCATGCGCCGCATCAATACATGGATGCCTCATGCTGCGCTCTTATGCGGGCGGCCGGGAGCGCGCAGGCGCACAGGAGCCGGGGCGACGCGGACGGCTCCGGCCTGCCGCCAGGCGTGCTGGCCGTGTGCCGCGAGATATATGAGGAGGGCGGCGTGCGGGTGCGCTGGCGCACCCCATGCACTAGCACTTTATGCAGGGAGCGGGCTGCCGTTTTGTGCTTGCAGTCTCCCTCTGCTGGCGCAAGGACGATCGGATGGTTCTGCCGCTCTGCAGTGCCTGCAGCAGTCAGCATGAAGCTGGTATGCTCCATATACTCTGCTCAGAGGCATGATCTGCGAAAGGCGATGTGAGCACGCTCAGGCGGGGCGCGCGGCAGGCCTTCTGGAAGGGTGTGGTGCCGTCGTTGGTGATGGTCAGCAACCCCAGGCGCGCGCTCGGTCGCACCCTCACCCTACCCTTGACCCTGGCTGCCTGTGTGCAGCGGTCTGGCGCAGCAAGCGTGCGGCCGGGCGCTGACTCTGCGCTGCGTGCGCTTGGCCCCCTTGCCTGCGCGCGGTGTGCGGGCGCAGCAGCGTGCGACCGGCGCTGACCTACCCTACCCACCGCCGCGCGCAGCGTGAATTACATGTTCTTCGAGTCGCTGACGGCGCGGCTGGCGGAGTGGCGCCGGGCGCACTCCAGTGCGGGCCCTACTGCCCCCACTCAAGCCCGGTTTGAGCCGGTCTGCGCGCTCGACTGCGCCATGGCCAGCTGTGCAGCACTGCCTAGGACGCCCTGGCGTTGCACGTGCCCTGCTGGCATGCGATGCCAACTGCGACCCGGCAGCGTGGCCGGACGCATCATCGCCCCAGGCGAGGCTACTCACTAATTTAAGAATCAAGGCTGTCCACAGGCCATGAGTGACGCGCGTGCTTTGTCGCCGAGGATGTGAGTGAGCGCCTTGAAGAGCGCGCTCAAGAGCGCGCGCGCTCCACCAGACCAGCCCGCGCCCGGTCCAGTGACCCGCGCATGCGCGGCCGCGCCGGCAGGCGACGGCAAGGCGCCGCGCGCCAGCCCGGGCGACGTCTTCTTCCTCAGCGCGGCCGCCAAGCTGGGCGCGACCGTGCTGACATACCCCATCCTCATGGCACGCGCGCCGGCCCTGCCAGCCCGGCCGCCCCGGGCTGCCCCGCTCGGCCGGTGGCGGCGGCAGCACGCTTGTTGCTATGTCAGGACCGCACCGTGAATGTTACATGGGGCAACAGTTCGCTTAGCCGTTCAGATGCACGGCTTGAGAACCTATTGCGAGCGCCCCGTGCCAGCCGTGCGCCCAGATAGCATGCAGGAGGATGCTCGCGCTCGATCGACCCTGCTGGGTCGCACCCCGGCAGAGCAGCGCGGGCAGCGCAGCGTGCTGACTGTGCACGGCAGTGTCCGCAATGCTTTACTGGGGCGCCCTCCATGTGGCCTGGCTGCTGAGCGCGCCTGGCCGCCGCAGGTGAAGACGCGGCTGCAGTCGGAGGGCAAGCACACCACGGCCGACCGGCGCTACACCGGCAGCGTGGACGCCGTCACGCGCATCTGGCAGACCGAGGGTGCGGGCGCCCGCGCGCCGTTGGGCAGCACGCGCTCCGCCTGTGCAGCCCTCTGTAGTGGCCGCCTGTCATGGAGGAGGCCTGCGAGAGCTTCTGGGCGTCGAGCTCGACACGGGGTGCGGTGGAGGCATTCGCGCGAGGCGGGCCAAATGGCGGTACATCAAGTGGTGTAGAGCCGTCAGTCAGGTAGCCGCTCGGCCGGATCCTGCGGTCATGTCCATGGCACAGGTTGCATGGCACACAGTTGGTGCGAAGGCCGCCCACGGGCCGCGTGCGCGCCGGAACCCAGCGGGAGCCGCGCGCGGCGCAGGCCTGCCGGGCTTCTACAAGGGCATGCGCACCAAGATCGTGCAGAGCATCTTGGCCGCCGCGCTGCTGATGGCGATCAAGGAGCAGATCTCGAAGACCTCGCACGTGATCCTGGCCAACGCGGCGACCGTGCTGCCCGCCGCGCCCGCGCCCGCCGACGCCGGCGTGCCCGAGGAGGTGGTGTCGCCCGCGCCGGCCGACATCTGACGAGCACGTTGCTCGGAGTGACTCACTCCCGCGGGGCTGCCGCCTCCAACCTGGCTGCCTGCGGGCTGAGCCTGGTCCGCGGGGTCCTGTTTGCAGGCCTGCTGCTGTGCTGCGCGTGCACTTGCAGGAGAGCAGGCCGTCAGCCCTGCCCGCTGATGATATAACGGGGTGCGAACGCACATGCAAGGGTGTTGCGGCAGGCGGCACAGACTGCTGGGCGGCATGTGAGCGTCTCAAGGTCTATTGCGACCGCTGTAGCAGGGCGCTGCTGACGCCGTCTGGCCTGTAGTGGCCCGCGTATAGGCTGCCTGAGGGCGAACATGCTCTGCCTGGCCGGGGCGCTTGCAGGAATATTGCTTCTGCATGCTCGTCTGCGCTGCATGTGGACTGCTCGGCATGCACCCCGTGGCGGCAGCATGAAGCTGCGGTTACTTTTTGGCTCGGTCTAGCTAGGTATCAACGTGCTCGGCTCGGTCTAGCTAGGTATCAACGTGCTCCAAGTGCTCCAACGTCTGCTGCACTTCCGACATGTGCAGGACGTCATTGCTCTGCTCCTCTGAAAGGCTGCGCAGTGCCAGACATGCGTGACCACACCAATAGACATGCAGAAATGACATGCAGACTTCTTCCTGCACACCAGCAGGCCAGTTGCAGCATAGCAGAGAACCTGTGCAAGCCCACAATTCACCAGCCCAAGCACTTTGCGGAAAGTTTCCCTTCAAGAGTGTAATCGTGTCAGGAACTTGTCGTGTCAGGAACTGTAGCGTTCAGAGGAGTTCAGAGAGTGCGATAGCCTGCAGTTGCTTCATACAAGAGGAGACCGCACTCACCAGCCTGCAAATAAACTTGTGGCGCATAAAAAGAAGGGAGCTCGAGCTGCACGACTGCACTCTGTTGGACTCTGGCTGGCTGCACCCATGGGCGACTGGCGCACTCACTGGTGTGCCTGAAGGATTGCTTCAGTTGCAGAATGATCATTGTTTGGTAGCGCACTTTGTGCAGTCATGGACCTAGTGGCTCACGCGTCTGGACGAGTCTCAAGTGAGAGTGTTGTGCGTTGCAGGGATAGCGAACACAGGCCAGCGCATGCGCCTATTCCGCCGCCGCAGCACCCGACCTTCGACCTGAAGCGGGTGCGCGCCTGCGCCGCTCCCGCTCAAGGAAACGCTATTTGGCGTCTCTTTGCTGTAAGCTGCGAGCCTGTGCAGTGTGTCCTGACAGCGCTGGAGGAGGACTCGGCGGGCTTGGGCGACGTGACCACGCTGAGCACGTGCGCGACCGCTCCCAGCAAGCCTGCTCAAGGGGCTGGGGGGTTGGTGCTCCAACGTGCCACCCTCACAGTGTGACGTGTGGCGCTGCTTCAGGCTGGCGCTCGCGCCGGAGGCTGCCACAGCAGTGAGCTCACAGCCATGTACTCGCAGACCAGGCAGGAGGCGCGCAGCCAGCAGCGGGGCCTGAGAGGCTGCAGCGCAGCGTGGCGGCAGGCACGCGCGCGAGCGCCACCTTCCTGGCCAAGGCCGACGGCGTGGTCGCCGGCCTCGCCGTGGTGGACGCGGTGCGTGGCAATACGCGTGCGGACGTCCTGTGCCGCACGCAGCCAGCGTGCGTCGAGCCCCGAAGGCCGGTCAGGTGGTCGGACTGACCGTCCGCGCACCGTGGGGTAGGTGCTCGCGGCTGTGGACCCGGACCTGCACGTGGAGTGGTCCGTGAAGGATGGTGACACGATACGCACCGGCGACAGGTTTGGCCGGGTGAGCAGCCGCCGCAATGAGCACCGCCTGCTCGTGGCCGCTCGCTGCTGCCCATGCGTTTGTAAATTATGTCAGTCAAAGGTGGGTCGACACCTTTGAGTCGCTGTCAGCGCTTAATTTTGGGAAGTGAAGCCGTCACACTGGTTGACTCTGCCTGACGTCCACAAGCGCGCTGGGCATGGCTGCCATCCGCATGCCAGTGAGCAAGTGGGCATGCATTTGTCATACGCCGATGACCAGGCTGCTCTCACCACAGGTCAGACACAGGGGGGCGTCGCTGGTAAAGGCGCGCAGCGGCCAAGTTGGGCGGGGACCGCGCGCACAGGTGCGCGGGTCCGCGCGCAGCCTGCTGACGGCCGAGCGCGTGGCGCTCAACTTCCTGCAGCGCATGTCCGGCATCGCCACCGCCACGCGCGCCATGGTGGACGCGGTGCAGGTCTGCGCGCCTTGGTGTACTGCCGCCAATCCACCCACCATGTCCAGCATCGTGTGCATGCGGCGGCCGGTGCATGCAAAGGCGCGTGTGCGTGCTCCGCACCGTAGCGTGATGCCGTGCATGCAAGAATGCCTTGCTGTACGACTGTGGAAGCTTCCCAGCATGTCAAGCGCGCAAGCCCCAACATTTTCAGGCAAACATGCCCAATCGCTTACGAGGCGCCTGAGGGTACGCATGCGCCAGGGCACCGGCGCGCGCATCATTGAGACGCGCAAGACGGCGCCGGGGCTGCGGCTGCTGGATAAGTGGGCGGTGCTGGCGGGCGGCGGGGCCAACCACCGCATCGGCCTATTCGACATGGTCATGATTAAGAACAACCACGTGGACGCGGCTGGCGGCGTCGCCCCCGCCATCCGGGCCTGCATGGTGCGGCCTGTTCCGTGTTGCATGCCTCTGACCCTTGCCGGCCGTGCGCACGCGGCACTCCGCCGCGAGTCGTGCATGCTGCGTCATCAGCGCAGACAAGTCACGCACTTCGCACACACCGCTTAGGCCGCCGTCCGCCCATGGCACAGAGGCAGCGTGCGCCTCGCACGAGGTGGAGTGCGTGGGACCGTGCCGGATGCTGCAAGTTGCCGGGCTTGTGAGTTTTGGTGCTGGGCAGTGGGGAGCGGGCCTGGTCAGCGCATGCAGACGAGACAGGGACCTTTGTGTCAGCACATCTGCCCCGCTTGCTGTTGCAAGGAACGCTGAAGGACGTCAGTAAAGTGCTGCATTTCCACCACATTTGCTGGAAGTGTTGGCCACGGGCGCCCCCAGTGCCCAGGGCATGTCCAGACCTTGTGTGCCCTCGTGTTACGGTAGTGCTGCACCAGCTGATCAGCTCAGGACGTGCTGCATTGCAAGACACTCTGCCTACGGCGATGCAGACAGCGTCAGGCTGCGCGCGCTGCGCGGCCAGGCATACACGCGGGAGCACGGCCTGGCCGTGCCGATCGAGGTGGAGACGCGCGACCTGGGCGAGGTGCGCGAGGTGCTGGCCCTGCTGGCCGCAGACGGCGCCGTGCGCGTGGACCGCATCATGCTCGACAACATGGCGCGCCTGGACGCCGGCCAGCCCGGTGCGCGCCGGCCGCGCCGCGGCGTGCAGGAGTCCGCCACGCAGACATGCTACCTAGGTAGCGAGGTCGGTGCGTGTCATTGCCATGGAGACACGCAGTTCGGCCATCAGAAATGCAGCAAGGTGCAAAGGCAGCCTCTTGCATGGCTGCTTAACAGTTCAACCACTACGCCTTGCTCACTTCCCAAGCACCTCACGCCTGACCAGAGTTCCCAGCACTGTTGCAAGCCGCTCTCGCATGAGCGGCCATGGCTTCAAGAGCCGCAGGCATGCCCGGTCTGGGCGTGCTGCGCTCGGAGTCGTTCCTACTCTGCTCATCACTATGCAGACCAAGGTAGGTTGGCTGGACGACGCATGCAGGTGGCGTGGATGTGAGCATGATGCGGGAGGCCGTCGCACTCATCGGCCGCCGCGTGCCGACCGAGGCCAGCGGCAATGTGACGCTGCGGACAGCGCACGCGATTGCGGCCACCGGCGTGGACTACGTGTCGTGCGGCGCGCTGACGCACTCGGTCGCCGCGCTGGACGTTTCGCTGCGCCTGGCACTGGAAACGTAGGAAGGCCATGGTTGCTGCCGCGCTCGGCGGAGGATTTGCGTGATAACGCGCACAGCGCTTTGGCAGCTGGCGCCTTGCTGGCCGTGCCCTTTACCTGTGGGGTATGCTGCCCCTGGTCTCGTTCAAAGCCTGACATGCTCTGGTTTCAGTGTGTCTTTTGCAGTCCAACAGCTGCTTGCTGGTTGTCACACGTGCGCCCATCTTGCAGCACAGCGTGCACCGGCCATCTGGCAGGTACCCTCTGGACAAACGTGTTGTCGAGCTTGCGGATGCTTGGCATGCTCAGAGTGTCCAGCAGGGCATGCGGCTTCAGCAAGCCGGGCGCAATCGGCACCGCGCCGGTGCATGGTGCATGCTTAACACAGTATACTGTATGAAACCCTGTCTATGTCAGACCGCCTTCCATGCATGCATTACGTTGCAGTGCAAGAACAGCACAGCCGGACGATCTTGAGCGTGAATCTGGGTGTGGGCTGACAGCCGTAGCTGCAGCAGCTGCTGGCAACGACCCATTAAACAAGGGTCCTGCCGCGCCCTGGCGTCCTGACTCCCAGGGCTGTAGAGCATCAAACGCCCACCTTGGACACGACGCCTGCGTATAGGACATTCCCTGGTCAGCATGCGCTCCCGAAGATATGAATTGTCGTTGTTACGCCTCTGACAGCATTGCGCCAACTGTGCGCAAGTGCAGAGTCATTGATGTTCACGCATATCTGCGGGCAGTGTGCACCATACTTCTGACAAGCAAACATGGACCAGACGCTTGCTTGGGCAGCGCAGACATTAGCACAGCATGCAGAGCTAAAGCAATTTCCTGCTTCACGAGGAGAAGACGCCGAACAAGCCCGCATCTGCGCCAGTGCTATGCCCTGCAGACTGCGACGCGCACGCGGGCGCTACAAACGCTGAGTGAGCAGGGGGAAAGACACTCGGTCACAGATGCGGTGCCGAGCTCCGGGCCGCACCCGCGCCGACGGTGCGCCCGCCCTCGCGGATGGCGAAGCGCAGGCCGGGCTCCATGGGCACCGCGTGCAGCAGCTCAAAGTTGGCGGTGATGTTGTCGCCCGGCATCACCATCTCCACGCCCTCCGGCAGCCTCACCGTGCCTGCCGCCCGCGCGCCTCCCGTGTTCCCTCCTTGTCTCCTAGCGAGCTCGGTGTGGAAGCTCCCACAGCACAGCTCTGCCTGACATCACGAGCCCATGCCCTCGGCCACGTATGCCGCGCATGCCGCCCGCTTGCCTCCCGCGTTACCCCTCTGTTTGTCGTCTGCAAGCGGCCTGCAGCAAATCAGAGACGTTCCCGCCTCTGCATCCGTTTCCCCAGTGTGTTGCACTACGCCTTCGCTTGAGCACCACTTGCGGCCAATCATCTGCAGCAGACCCGCTCAAGCAGCCAGCAGACGCGGCGCGCGGCGCGCCCGTGATGTCGGCGGTGCGGAAGTAGAACTGCGGCTTGTAGTTGGAGAAGAACGGCTTGTGGCGGCCGCCCTCCTCCTTGTTCAGCGCGTAGATCTCGGCCTCAAACAGCTTGTGCGGCTTCACCGTCCCCGGCTTGCACATCACCTGCGCCCGCACCCCGGCCCTGGAGCGCGCCCCAACCAACCCCATGCGCACCACCTGCGGCCGCACCCTAGCCTTGGAATGCGCCTTTACAAAGCCCGTGTACATGAATCATACAGAGATGCGTCTCACCACGTCCTGTTGAACGTCACCGCCCCTGCTTCGCCTCCCACTTGGCACGCAGAGCCGCGCGCTGGATGTAGCGCCCTATGCCCGAAACTGTGGTTTGCAGTGAGCCCGTCGTGCGCAGTACCATACGCGGACGGTCTGCCCTACGGCGGGCCGCGCAGCCGGGGCGACACTGCATGTGCCGATGCGGGAGTCCGCCGGCTGCGAACAGTGAGGGCGGCCCGGCGCGGCGGGGCGGGCGCCGCACCTGCCCGCGCACGACGTCCTCGCGCTTGAGGCTGCGCAGCAGCAGCCCCACGTTGTCCCCGGCCTGCCCCTCGTTCAGCTGCTTCTTGAACATCTCCACGCCTGCGCCGCGCGCGTCTGGGTCAGTGTACCTAACCCTTGGTACTTTGACAACCCTTGTATTTTTGTTGCATCAAGGAACATCCTGTGCCACTCATGACAGGCGGCGCAGCATAGCGCGGCCAAGGACGCGGAGCGCACACCGGGTGCGCTCTTTGTGACCAAGACCGAGTGCTGCTGCTGCTGCTGCCGCTGCGGAGCGGCACATAACACTGCCCATCGCACGCTCTGCCAGCCCGTGGGACGCCGGTGACAGCAGCGCTCAGGCTACGCTGCGTGGGTGTGCGCGCGCAGGCGCGCACCGGTGACGATGGTCTTCTGCGGCGACAGGATGCCCACCACCTCCACCTCGTCGCCCACCTTGACGATGCCCGACTCGATGCGGCCCGTGACCACCGTGCCGCGCCCCTGCCGCCCCGCAGCGCCCGCTCTGCCAGCCGCATGGGCGCCGCCCTGGCTGCAGCAGGTGTGCGTCACGACGCCTCGTCATTCTGCGCCGCGCCGCCCAGCAACGACGGCAGTGCAGCCTGTCTGCCTTCAGTGCTGGCGCAAGGCACGCTCTGGCGCAGCTACTGTAGCCCGCACGCGACCTGTCTGCTCCTGGGGTCGCCAGCGCCGGCAGGCTGGTATCACACAGCCCATGCTGGTGACTCGCCCCCCAGCTCCCAGCAGCCTTCCTTCCCCGCGCGCGGCCAGGGCCTCATGGCCGCGCGGGCGCCCCCCCGCCCGCAGCCCCCGGCCCTCCCTGCGGTGCGCGCCCCGCGCCGCGTCGCGCGTCAGCGTCAGGGTTGCGCGCCTGGATGGAGAACACGTCTTCGATCGGCATTGCGAACGGCCGGTCCAGCGCGCGTGTGGGGTCCACAAAGTATGCGTCCACCGCGTCCATGAGCTCCAGCACGGCGTCGCGGCCGAGCTTGGGGTTCTCGCCCTTCAGCGCAGCCAGCGCGGACCCGCGCACGATCGGCACATCGTCGCCCGGGAACCTGCCGGCGCGCCGCCCGGCGCTCGCGCCCGCGCTACATGGCGCGGCCGCGCTGCGGGCCACGGCTGGGGCGCCGCTTCTGCAACCGTACACCCCAGCTCTGAAACTTATGAAACACAAGAAAATAAGTCCGGGAAATCAGCGACGCTGACTGCGACCCCAGTGCAAAATGGCTGCACAGCAGGCAGCCAGCGGCTGGCAACCCACATCGTGGTCAACCCGCACGAGCCGAGACGGGCACAGCGCGGCCCAGCCCTGGGAGCCCGCCGCGCCACAGCCGCGCCCAGCGCAAGCGCCCCAGCCCCGATGCCAAAGGGCCCAACACGCGCTTGTAAGAGGCTGAGCAGCTCGCACAGCCCCAATGAGGGAGCCAGCGAAATTGCCCCAGTCCCGGCGCCCAAGAGCTTGAGGGCGGGCGGCGCGCTTGTAGAAGGAGAGCAGCTCGCGCAGCTCCATCTCCACCAGCTCCACCAGCTCCTCATCCTCCACCGCGTCGATCTTGTTCAGGAAGCACACAATGCTCGGCACGCCCACCTGCGCGGCCGGCCGGGGGCGGCGGGACGGGTCTCAGGGCTGACGCGCCCGAGCCTGCGCGTGCCCGTGGCTCTGAAGCGCGTCATCCGTTGCAATGGCGCAGCTGCTTGCGTGCAGGCTTATGAGGCCTGCATGGGTGCACGATGGCAGGGGGACGCAGTGCGCTCATGGTACGCAGGCTTTTTGGAAGTGTGTGCGTCCACAGTGCGTGTCGGCCTCGCCGCATATCAGCTCGCTGCACAAGCCAGCAGTAGGAGAGTCATGCTCGGCAGGCAGCGGCTCCTAACGCAGTCGCCGCACCAGTGCAGGGGCCCGGGCTGCGGGGTCTGCGCTATTCAGGTTATCCGCGCCTGCCGCGCCAGCAGGATGTGCTCGCGCGTCTGCGGCATCGGGCCGTCCGTGGCCGATACGACCAGGATCGCCCCGTCCATCTGCCCGCGCCCCGCCCAGTCAGCACGGGCACGGCTCTCAGCGCAGCGCTTGGTTAGTACAGCGCTTGGTTGGTACAAAGGCGCACTGCGCGCGGTCTGTGCGCCCGGGTCGAACATGCATGCGCCAGGGCATCCCGCCCCAGGCGCGGCAGCAGCGCCTGGGAAGGACGGGTTATGCAGGGGGGGCACGTGGGGGTTCGTGCGCCCATTGCTCCTCAACGGACTGCTGCACTGCCTGCGCCTCGCAGGCAGGCTCGGGGCGGAGCAGCCCTGTGTGTGGGTGTGTGTGACGGCGCGGCGGCGAGGCCCTGGCGCGCCTGGGCGGCGCCCGTGATCATATTCTTCACATAGTCCGCGTGGCCGGGGCAGTCCACATGTGCATAGTGCCTCTTCTCGGTCTGGTACTCCACTGCGCCCAGCCACACGGCGTCGTTGGTCGAGGCCCGCAGCTTACGGGCCAGGCAATAGCCTGTGCTGCGCGCAGGAAGCACCACATGGCGCCACACTCACCGTGCGCGGTCGCGATGGTGATACCGCGCGCTTTCTCCTCGGGAGCCTGTCGCACAACAGCAGCGTGAGCATACAACTCTGTATGCTGGTGTGCTCACCTGGCCACGCTGCACGCTTGCGAGCAAGCCCTGCTTACCTGGAAGACAACTTAACAACAGGGAAAAGCAGCCTGCTTGGCCGCCTGAGTTTTGTTTGCAACGCATGCCAACGCCGGTGGGAGTTCTGTGCAGCTGCTGCGCTTGGTGCATGCACCTTGTCAATCTGGTCGAACGCGACCGCCTTCGCGTTCCCCACGTCCGCTAGCACCTGCAGGCAACGCAGGCACAGCCATGTCAGCGCTCTGTGCTAGACCGCCGTCGAACACACCACGGTGCACAGCAGCAGCGCCGCGCCTTTGTAATGGCCGCCGTCAACGTCGTCTTCCCGTGGTCTACGTGACCTATGGTGCCGACGTTGAGGTGCGGCTTTGTCCGCGAGTTGATGTCGTACGCCTCGGCGGGCGCCGCGGCAAAGTGCCGCAGGCTCTGCAGCAGGCTCGGCTCGGACCTGCGCAGCATGCGAACAGACTAACCTAGGAACCTGGCTGCAAGCAGTGGTATCTGTACTTGCAGACGCTTGGCTGGCGCGCGCCTCTGCAAACATGCGGCACCGCTTGCAGGAATGCTCCATCCCCGCGCCGCGAGCGAGGACGCCAGCGCGGACAGCGCCCGGCGCTGCAGGAAGGCCGCCATCCCTGGGCCTCTACATGCAAGACGGAGTTCGGTGGTTCTGCACCCCGACAGAGCAGCGCAAGCCGCCGAAGTAGGGCCGCAGGGCTTGGCGGACTTGGTTCAAAGCGGCAAAATGTCAACAGGATGTTGGCAATTGCGATGTATGCTTTGTTATGCGTTGTTGGCAAGTAACAGCAGGCCTGAAGTATTTCCCGTAGGGCACCAGCACAAGCTCGGGAGCATCGAGCCCCATCACGCGCCGTGCATGTGCACCACTGCATGGGGCGGTAGCAGGACGCGGCAACGGTCAGTCAGGGCGCCGAGCCCTTGCGCGCCGGGCATGTGCCGGAACGGCCTGCTTCCAAGATCAAGACGGCTGTCCTTCAAGGAATGCGAGACACGCTGGGTGCGCCTTGGATAGCCTGGCTGCAAAGCTATGTCGCCTTAGCGTGCCCCGAGTGGAAATGTACATTGCAAGATGACCCAGCTCGGTGCAGACCATTGCTATGCTGCAGGCTGTGGCGCTCTTCCTGCTGGTGCTTGGGTGCGCTACCACTGAACAGCACGACTGCTATTCTGCTCCTTGCATGTCTCTGTGGCGCTGTTCGCCCTGTGCCACTCTGCTGCCCCAAACACCAAGCGTGCCGTGGTGGAGACTGCAGATGTTACGCGCTCGTGCTGCGTGCGGGCGGAAACACGTTTCAGGTGCGCCTGTGCTGTCAAGATCCTTCGCGGTTGTGGCACACGCACAGCCGCAGAGCGGCGCGGACGCGGCAAGTCTGATCTGTCGTGGGGGCGCCGCCCTTCAGGCCACAGCGAGGACACCGGGTTCTACCCAACAAGCAGGGAGCGCGCCACAGGTGCGCCCCACCTGCTTCAGGTCGAGCCTGCCAAGCATCTCCGCGCTGTGCTGCGCAGAGCGCTGCACAGCGACAGCGCCGTGCCCGGCCGTTTCTTCTCTCGGAGCGGCGGGCGGGCGCTCAACCTGCATGTCCCTCCCTCGCTGGCCGGCCCGCGCTGCGCAAGGGCGCCAGGCCAGCGGGTGCACGCGCCAGGCGCCGCTGTGGGTGTCCTTGAAGAGCCAGCGGCCGCCTGCGACGCCGCCGCGGCGCAGCGCGGGCGCGGCGGACGCGCGCGCGCTCCATGCAGACGGCGCGCGTGATGGGGGCGGAGGAGGCGCCGGCACTGGACGCACCGGCGGCGGGGGTATGGGCGTGGGGTGGGCGCCGCTGCGCTCGGACGCGGCCAGCGACAAGAAGTGGCTGTCGCGGCGGGAAGCCGTAAAAACGGCGCGCGGCCCCAGGCGCCCAGGTGCCCCGGGGTGAGGTCTGTAGGTGCGTGTAAAATTCCCATCAGACAGGGCCTACATGCAGTGTTTGGACATGTAAGTCACAGAGTTGCACACTGGACTGCCGAGATGGGCAGGAGGCAGCGTGTGGATGACGTGGCAGCCCTGCAGCAGGCATGCGCGGGAGCTCTGGTGGCAGGACAACAGCAGGCGGTGCATGTCGCAGCGTTCTGCACGTGCTGCAGGGCTCCCGTGTGATGGGCAGCCACTCAGCAACCTGCTGGCCGATTCGAGCGTGGCGCAGCGGTGAGCGCGGTGGGTGGAGACCATGTCGCGCTACAATATGACTGTCGAGCACAGCGCGGGCAAGCTGACCGTGGAGAGCTGTCTGTTGTCACGGTGGAGGGCACTGCGCCCTCGCGGTAGTGCCGCCACTTGGTGAGCGCGCGGACCAGCGCGTACGCCTCTTTCTTTAGATGTTGTGCAGCTGAGCTCGGATGCCTTAGCTTCTTGGACTCGTAGGCGCATGGCTGCAGGCCGGCGGTAGTAGTGGTCCTGAAGCAAGACGGCGCCGAGCGCTGCCTCGGAGGCACCGGTGTAGAGGGTGAGGGGCAGCTCAGGCTCAGGGATGAGGAGTATGGGGGCTTGTTTGGGGCGGCTTACGGGTCCTGGAATGCCGCATCCTGCGCTGTCCCCCAGTCCATGGCCCCCTTTGCAGCTTACGCACCCCCCTTGGTCAGGTCGGTTAACGGCGCGGCGATGCGCGCAAAGTTCTGCACGAAGCGGCGGTAGCAGTTGCAGAACCTTGCGTGCATCGCCGCGCCGCTGACCGACCTGACAAAGGGGGTGGCTAACGCCGCGAAGGGGGCCTGGACTGGGGGACAGCGCAGGATGCGGCGTTCCAGGACCTGAAGTCGCCCTCACCCAAGCCCCATACTCTGCATCCGAGCCGAAACTGCCCTCCACCCTCATCACACCGGTGCCTCCGCGGCAGCGCTCGGCGCCGCCCTGCTCCAGGCCCACGGCGGCGGCCTGCGCCCGTGCGCCTGCGAGTCCAAGAAGCTCAAGGCGGCCGAGCTCTGCTCCACGGCATCTGAGACAGAGGCGTATGCGCTGGTCTGCGCGCTCATCGAGTGGCGGCACTGCCTCGAGGGCGCGGCGCCCTTCACCGCGACGGCGGACAGCTGTGCATGTCCTGGAGCGGCGGGCGGCGCGGCGGGCGGGCGGGCGGAGCGTGACGGCGCTGCCGCGCCGCGGCAGGCGATGGCGGAGTCGTGGGCGGCGTACGAGAAATATGCCTGGGGCTGCGACGAGCTGCAGCCACTCAGCCGCACGGGGAATAACAAGTTTGGCGGCCTGGGCGCCACGCTGGTGGACTCGCTGGACACGCTGCTGCTCATGGGCATGCACGAGGAGTACCTGCGGCGCGCCCCCCGCGCACACGCGCGCGCCTGACGACACCTGCTTGGCTTGCTGGCATGTAGACCAGCGGTGAGGCGAGTCAGGTCTGTTCACATCTGTGGCTGTTTCGTGCTCATGGTTGAGCACAGGGTTGGCACTCTGAACGAGGTTGGGCAGATCCTCATCCGTTTGGACATGTTGTTGTGCAATATGGGCATATGGGCGCTCGGCACCACCATCCGGTCCGAGAAAGAGATCCCATTCATGGCGGCCCTGCGCCGGCACGCAGGGCGCGCGAGTGGGTGGCGCGCGACATGGACGTCAGCCGCAACGTGAGCGTGTCCATGTTTGAGACCACGATCCGCATCGTCGGCGGCCTGCTGGCCGCGTACGACCTGGCCGACGATGCGCTGCTGCTCGCGCGCGCGCGCGCGCTCGCCGACAAGATCCTCATCAATTTCCGCATCACCGGGCACGGTGGGCCCGCGGCCCGCAAGGGAACCCTCACAACTCTATACCCAACCCATGCATGCGCGCCCACGCGGCCATCGCGTTGCTTGCGGGCACCTCTGGCGGCAGCGGCGCCTGGCGCACACAGCCGGCGCCTCCAGGCCACCAAGGGAAGCAGCGGAGGCGCTGACGGGCTCGCAGATTGGGGGGGCGCATGTGCCCCCTAAAGCGGTGTAGACACGCGGCTTCACGCTGAGCCGCCTCTGCATGTTCCCGAGTGCTTGCTTGAAGGGCTCATCGCGTCCATGCACCGGCACGCCTGGCTTTGCGGGCTGTTCTGCCCTCGCTAGGTGCACAGTGTTGAGCTGGTCTCGCGCTGATCGCCGATTGGCTCAGGCAGCACACTGGCCGCCCTATGTCCGCGTGCTGCGCGAGCAGGCGGCCCCGTGCTGCCCACCGCGGACGTGCTGCTTGCGCCGCGCGAGGAGACGCTGTCCGACCTGCTGCTCAACGGCGGCGAGCGCATCGCGCTCGCGGAGTTCGGCACCATCCAGGTGCCGCCTGCACCTACGCCTGTCCGGGTCCCGCCCGGCCCGCCGCCGCGCGGCTCGTTTGTGCGCTGGCCTGGCAGGGGAACGGCCTGGCGGCGCACACGGACGTGGCGACGACCTGCAGATGCGGGCAGCGGACCAGATGGCGGGCCTGGCCACCACACCACGGACCTGCTTTGGCTGCCCTGAGGTGATGCTGCTCAGCCGGCCTGGCTGGACACTGGACGCGCGCATGGAGTGCGCGCAAGCATGTGCGGCCGGTCGAGCGGGCCGCAGCGGGCGGGCGGGCGTGCGGGCGGCTGTGTGCGCCGCGCGCACGTGCATGGGCGGGCCACTCCGCCTGGGCCAGGCGCCAGGGGCCAGCGCGCTGCGCTGAGGGGGGCGGGCGGCGCGCGCAGATGGAGTTCAGCGCGCTCAGCGCGCGCACGGGCGATGATGAGTTCCGCGCGACCGCCGACGGCGTCATCGCGCGCCTGCACGCCCTGTACCCCGAGCAGGCACGCCCCCGGGCGGCCTAGGTAGCATGGCACTGGCAGCATGCAGGACCGGCCTCATGTAAGCAGACATGGTGGGGATGACTCGGATGCGATGCATCGCCCGTGTCTCAGCGCACATCCTGACACAGAGCGAGCGCAGGGCAGAGCGCGCGCCCGGCACGCGCGGCTGGCTGTGTCGACGGGCACGGACAAGCGTAGTCTGTCTATGACGCGTGATGGTGGGGCAGTTTATTAGGGTTGACTGGACCCTGCCTACGCCCTCCACCCATGCAGCGGCGCGCTTCACATGCAGCGCTGCGCGCTCGGGCCAGGGCCTGCTGCCGACCTGGTTCGACCGCATGACGGGCCGGCTGGACGCCAGCGCCAACACCTACTCCGTCGGCGGCCTGGGCGGCCCGCCCCGCCGCCGCGCATCCGTCCCTGTCTGCCCTGGCGCTCCCGCTGTCCAGGCGCTCCGGTCCTTGTCTGTCCTCTCACAGGCATCCAGCGGACGGCGCCCGCGTGCCGGCCCACACAGGGATGCTTGTCCCCTGGATGGCCGGCGCTTCGCGTTTGCTGCCAAAGTCCGTGGAGGGCCTGGGCTGGGCTCTTGCTCTTGGCTTGCAGCACATGCGCACTGCTGCCACCTGTGCGGCCTCCTTGCATGGTGGACGGATGCCGGGTGTACAATGCAAAGCACTGTAGCGCAGCATGTCCGATCGGGCTGAGAAGCGGCGAGCCTGCATGCGCGCGCAGACAGCTACTACGAGTACCTGCTGAAGACCTGGCTGCTGCGCGACCGGCGGGTGCGCCGCTGCCCGGGGCTGTCGCAGCCTGCCGGCTTGCCTGGCGGGCAGAACCCTGGTGGTCGGGTTGGTGGGGTGGTGCGGAAGATTCCGCTCGCGTCCCTGCATGACAGGTGCTGCCATACGGGGTGACCTGGATACCGCACAGTTGCTATCGCGTCACGTCCAGGAGGCAGCAGTTCTTTCTCGTAGCCTGACCATCGTTGCACGTTGCTCGTGGCTGCACTCCAGCACGGCAGCTCGGGCTTGCCCGCACTCCCCCAACCCCCTGGAGCGCCGGGCGGCGCGCAGGCGGAGGTGGGCATGTACCGGGCGATGTGGGAGACCGCCATGGACGACGTGCTCGAGGTCCGCCGCTCCTGCAGAGGCGCCAGACCCGCGCCTGAGCCGTGCGTGGCAGCATGTGGGGCGCCGGACCGGCGCCAGAGAGGAGCCTGCAAGAATAGCGGCGTGCCTGTCGCGACGCCGCAATGAAGACTCTGCGCACGTGGGAGTGAGCCGTGCAGGCGGCCGCGCCGCAAGCTTGATCAGCGACGCATGGTCACTCACGGGGCGGCAGCACATGCGTCACACGCTGCGCCCGGGGCGGGAGCGGCCGCCGTGCCAGGCGCCCGCGCGTGCGCGCCGCGGCGTGGCCGGAGCGGCGCACGCCGGCCCCCGCGCTGCAAGCCCTGCCGCCCTGGCGCAGGTCCTGCTGGCCTGGTCGCCCAGCGCGGGGCTGTCCTACGTGGGCCAGATGGGCGCGCACGAGCGCACCGGCGGCCACTTCCACCGGCGCATGGAGCACCTGATGTGCTACCTGCCAGGTGCAGCCCTAACCCTTACCCTCCTTCCTGGCCCATGGATTTTGGGGCCGTCCAAAACCAGGCCCAGCACCTCTGAAGCCGCATCGCCAAGCTCCGAAGCGGCTGCTAGCGCAAGCGCAGCTGTGTACCGCATGCGCCTGGCACATCGCCGCCTGCCGCGTGCACAGGCGGGAGCCGCATGCCGCTCGCGTGCACAGCGACGCTGCGCATCCATGTGCACACGGCATGCCTGACCTGGCCAGGTTGCATCACAGGCATATCCACCTTGGGCCGGATGAAAGGATGCTGCCGCGGCTGCAGCCTTGCAGGCTTGCACTATCTGTGGGCCTAAGCGAACGCCGCGCCCGCCTCCGGCAGGCAACCTGGCGCTGGGCGTGGCGGAGGGCGCCGTCACCGGCGCCAAGGCCGCCAAGTACACCGAGGTGGCCGTCAACCTGACGCGCACCTGCTGGCAGATGTATGAGCGGATGCCCTCCGGTGCGCGCGCGCCGCCGACGCGCGCACCCGCCCTGTCCGCCTGCGAAACTGCAGCCCAGCCCAGCCCAGACAGAGGCTGAGAGCAATGCATGTGAACTGTCCAGAGGCGCCCAGAGCTGCGGAAGTCGCGAAGTCGTACCGCACTGAGCCAGCGCCCGCATGCTGCGTCCCTTGGTAGCCGGACGAGCGCGCCTGCCTGGCACTTCTGTGCCGGCCAAGGCAGCTTCAGGCTGCCGGAGCGCTGCAAGAAGCTGCGCCGTGCGGCTGTTCCCAGCTGGGGCGAACGGCGTGCGGTGTGGGGGCGGGCCGCAGGCCTGGCGCCGGACGCGGTCCAGCTGGAGCGCGGCCGGCCGCTCGTGGCCGCGCGCAACCTGGCGCACAACGCGCTGCGGCCGGAGGCGCTCGAGTCGTTCTGGTGCGCGGCGGCGGCCCTGCGGCTCGCTCCATGCTGTTCGCGGTCGGCGCGGTCCGCCAGCTGTGGCTCCCGCATGCGGGAGCGGGCGCGGGGCTGGCAGCGGGCTTCGCGCCCATGACAGGGTTATGGCAGGGTACTATAGGGTCTGGCACTGGCAGGTCCGAAGCCAGGGCGCCGCAGGGCTGGCGTGAGGCAAGCGTGCGGGGGGCGCGCGCGCAGGTACCTGTGGCGCCTGACCGGGCGCGAGGAGTACCGCGAGTGGGGCTGGGCGGTGTTCGCCGCGTTCCGACGGTGGAGCCGCACGCGCAGCGGCGGCTACGCGGCGCTTGAGGCGCGGCCCCACGCCAGGGCCCCCGGGGTGGCGAGCGGCGGGGAGCGCGCAGCGGGCGCAGCATCCGCACGCACCACTCCCGGCTTGCGGGCTGGACTCTGCCTGTGCCGCATGCCCTGCCCTGCGATGGGGGGAGGGGGGGCTCCTGCACAGACAGGCCCCCGGCTCTTGCCATGTAGAGCAGGGTAGCCCTATCACAGGCGGGGCTGCTGTGAGCTGTGAATTTCCTGCATTCGGGCTCGGCGGGCCCGTGCGACGCTGAGCCGCGCCGCGCAGGACGTCACCAAGGTGCCGCCAAAGCAGAAGGACAGCATGGAGTCCTTCTGGCTGTCTGGTGCGCGGCTCCCGTGCGCCGCTGCAGCCGGCCCTGCTTGCTGCCCTGCTTGCTAAGAGGGATGGCCTGTAATGCCTAGGCCCATCTGCATGGAGTCCTTCTGGCTGTCCGGTGCGCGGCTCCGCCGCGCGCCGCTGCGGCCGGCCCTGCCTGCCGCAGGGGCTGCCCCGCCCTGCCAGGGTCCGCCGCCCGCACCTCCTGGGCGCCGCGCCTGCGCTCCGCCGGCGCCCTGCTGCGCTGCTCCAGAGCCTGGCGTAGCCCGGCCCGAGGGGCATCCTCGCGCCTCGGCAGCAGCGCCCAGGGCCATGCTGCTCAGACGATGGCGCCGACGCCCGCCTCGCGCCTGATTGTAGGGTAGGGTTTTCACACAAGGAAAGTTTCTACACAAGCAAGGGCGCGCGCGGCGCGCAGAGACGCTGAAGTACGCGTACCTGCTGTTCAGCCCGGCCGACGAGCTGCCGCTGGACCTCTTTGTGCTGAACACGGAGGCGCACCCGCTGCGCATCGCCGGCCGACCGGACGCCCGCGCGAGTGGCGCCGTCGCCGCCAGCGCGTACAATGCGCGCCGCTCGTTGGCGCGCGCCCGGCCGCCCGCCCGCGCGCACGCGCGGCGTCGGCGCCCGCGCGGCCTGCTCGGTTTTTGGGGACAGTCCGCCGCACGCAGCCGACGGCATGCGCTAATTGCGGCTTCCCGGTCGTAATTCATTTTATCAATCATTCCTTCAGCTCTGCCCTGCACGCGCTGGTTCCTTGGGCGCAGCCGTGGACCTCAGCGGCGCCGGGGTACTGCATGCCCTGCAGTGGGCCCGCCAAGCAGCCTCGGCGCAAGCTCTCGGCGCGGGACTCAGGCTCCGGCCGGCGCGCGCGCAGGAGCGCCTTCAGGACGCGCGGCGGCTGGCGCGGCCCGGCGCGGCGGCCGCCCTGGCTAATGCCACGGCGCGCGGGCTGCTCCCCGGTGCATGATGAGAGGCCCTTCGGCTCAAAGGCATGGTGCGGTCTCCTGCGCTGGGGCCGCGCTTGAAGTATGTCGTGGCAGCGCGCTGCCCCGCGCGCAGTGTGGCAGTCCCTGGCCCATGTAGCAGCAGCAGCATCATGGCATTGGGTTTCCCGGGGGGCGAGGGGTTTGGCCAATGCCATGGCGCTGATACATCAGACTGCATGGCACATGTGGGGAATCGTGGCTGCCACGCTGCAGCGTGCAGACCTTGCCAAGAAGTACATCGTCAGGCTCCTTTCCTACACATGTACAAGTTCTAAAACGTCATATAGCGGCATGGCGCATAATCACCAGTACTCAGCGTCTAGCGCAATACATATGCTGCTGGCGTTGCATAGCTTTTACGGGGTGCTTTTCATGCTTAAGCCGCGGTTGCATATAACAGGCCTGTGGCTATTTTCAGCCTCGAGGAGCTTGAACGCACGCTTCTGCACATTGTGCACATCTGCTCATAGCCAGAAACCAAGCATGTAAGCAAGGTTGCGATGCACCTGAGCGCAGTCTGCATAGTATGCAGTGCATACTGGTCAAGCAGCAGGTGCGCGTTCACACAGAAGAACACACCGAGGCAGAGCAGTTTATCATCCAAACAGGTCAGAGGACCAAAACATGCATCACGGTAGGCAGCGATGCCCCGCATCAGGAAGCGACTTTCCGCCTAGTTCGTCACTTCGTTGCCGCTGCCCATCACACTCATGCCAGCGACAGACCGGTGCTAAGGCAGTGCATACGTGAACCTGATGGCTTGCCAGTACCTCTGCAATAGAGAAAGTTGTACTGTGTATTGACCCACACAGCGCACATGGTGCACCAGGCCGGCACCCAGGAAAGAATAATCAGTTCTCTGCAAAGTGCTCAGCATGGCAGAGGCAGCAAGAGTGCGGCGCAGTCCCCAGGTACGTGGCGACTGGCCCTGCCATGTCGCTCTGAGGCTGCCTGCAAAACAGTGCCCAGCACGACATCGTAGCCAGCCCGAGCGCCCTATGCAGCGCTGGACACGCTCAGCGGGCCTTCTTGCCCACGGCCGCGATGACATCATCCCCGCGCGTGTGCCCGTTTGCCTGGCCCAGCGCGCGGCCGCCGGCGCCCGCCTTGCTAGCGAGGCCGCCCCCGACGTGCGCGCACTCCTTCGCCCCGCGCTTGCTGCCACCCGAGTTGTACTTTTGCACATAGAACTGCGCGAAGAGCGCCAGCAGCGTCTGCATGTAGAAGAAGAGCAGCTTGGAGAGCGCCTTCGGGTAGGGCGAGTAGCGCCAGCAGTACGCGGACTGCGCCAGCATCGTCACAAACTGGAACATCTGCGCGGCCAGGGTCAGGGCAAGTTAGCAGCCCGGGCGCCTCAGACGCCGCGCGCGCGCGCGCCTGGCTTGACCAGGTCGGGCCGGCCGCCGCGAGCCTGGCCTCCCATGGCGCGCGTGCGCAGCAGCCGCGAACCGCGCCTCGACCAGCTTGTCGAGAGGCGGGGAGCGGCCGCGGCGGGCCCGGGCGCGCCTGGAACTGGGTGAGGTAGCGGCCCCACCACAGGTAGCGCCGGCGCGCGGCCGCGTTGGCGCCCAGCGCGGTCGCCGCAAAGTAGTACGCGTACATGAACACGTGCACCAGCGAGTTCAGGAACACGCTGTACCAGGCTGCGCGCGCGCGCGCACCGTGCGCACCGTGCGCTGCCAGGCTGTGGACAGTCGCTGGCTGCCGGAAACCCGTGGCTCGGCCCCCCGGGCAGGGCACCCGGCCGCGCAGCAGGGCAGGCATGTGCGCATGCAAGCGCACGCGCGCTCTGCCGCAGCTCTCCAGAGGCGGGCATGCCAGCCTGCTTGCACAGCATGTCGCGCCCTGCACCTGGCGAGCGGTGCATGGCGCCGCATGCTTGCACACACGCACGGCCCCTGCAAGCGCGGCCGCCGCGCTGGTGCCGGGAGGCGCGGCGCACCATCGCCGCCGGGCGCCGCGTGCGCGATGGCCCACCAAATGCAGGAGATGGACACGTGGTGGTAGACGTGCAGGAAGGACACCTGGCTCGCGTTGCCCTTGAGCAGCATGATCATCTGCCGCCCCACAGGGCACCCGGATCGGCGGTGCTCCTGGTCTTGCGGCGCCGTCCCGCTGTCCTGCCCAGCCCATGCGAAAAGCTACCAACTTCACGAATGGTGGCGGCGCATGTGCGGCCCGTCTCCAGGCCTGAGTCTCCATGGACTGCTCGATCAGTTGCACAAGGCACACAGTGCAAACATGCTGGGTGATGCATGCACGGCAGCAAGACATTCAGGCAGTTCGGCGCATGTGAGTGGTCAGCAGGTAGCCAGGATGTCGTATGCGTCAACAGGCACGCTGCCTCCGTGTTCTGAGCGCGGGGGCGCACCGTGTCCACAAGCTCATAGAGCTTGGACACGTAGAACACGTACACAACGGTCGCCATGCTGCCCTCCGCATCGCTGTACGCGGTGCCCCAGAAGCGGTAGCCCAGCCGCCAGGCTTGCACGCACGCGCTGACCGACATCCAGGAGCTCAGCAGCACCAGGGCCAGGTTGTGCGCCTGCACCGCCGTGCGCAGCGCCAGGCCGGCGGGCCGCTTGGCGCCTGGCGCAGCGCGCGGCCAGTTAGCGCCGGTGCGCGACAGCGGCAGCTTTTGCTGTGGAGCATGCTTTGCATGCACCAGCGCCGCAGCATGACAGTGCTGCTAACAGAGGCACAAAGCGAGCTCCATGCTGTGGGAAGAGCAGAGGGACCGAGGAGCCTGCTCAGCGACACCACCCAGCGAACAGGGCACACCAGGCGGAGCATGCAAGTTGCATGCAGCATGCACGGTGCACTTTGGCGGGCACTGCTGAGCTGCAGCCTGCCTACAACAGGCAATACCCGCCAGCTCGGCTCAAGCATGTCAGCTCAGCCCCGCGACGCGGACAGAAGCGAGGCTCACCCGGGCCGAGCGCCCGCAGCCGCGCCAGGCCGAGCAGCACGACCGCCAAGTAGACTGCCACAGCCGTGACCTGCGGTGTGGGGCTCGCGACCAGCGGCAGGTGCCGCGTGAGGGGGCTCGGCGCTGCGCCTGCTTCATGCAGACCGACTGCATCGAGCGCGCCGAACACGAGCCTGGACACGCGCGCGTCGTACGCCTGCCATGCCCGCGCCAGCGCCATTGCCAGGATGTCTAGCGCAACTCCTGCATCAATGTGTGAGGGCGCCCCACCTGGTTCCCAACCACCTGATGCTACTTAAGCAGCAGGGCCTAGGCAGCAGGCCATTGGCTTTTTGATTGGCCTCCAAAGTTTAGGCCTGCGCAGACTTGCACAAGATCGATCACTGTCCACACAGGCGGAACGAAGGCGCGTACACCTTGTGCGGGAGGGGCGCGGGCCAACAATCCGTGCGGCGCCCTGCGCTCTCGCAGTCCTGATGCTGCGGTGCAGGACCACACACACGATGGATTAGCTCGGCGGCAGCAGATCATCTGCAGCGCAAGCGGGACATGGCGCACTTGGCGCTGAGCTTGAACCTGAGCCGCGGCGCTTACCGCCCGGGCGACAGCGTGACAGCCACGCTAGAGGCGCGCCAGCTGAGGCACTGCCTTTACGACACTTGTTTATGCGCGGTCCTCGAAGAAAACGTCCTGGTAGTTGTCCTGGGACGACGTACGACCAGCAGCGGCAGCACGCTCACTGTAGAGAGCTTTTAAACCCATACACTGCCAGTGCTGGGTCTCTGTGCGGTGGCCGAGCAACCCACAGTCCTGCTGAACGTGCATGTTTAAAGCACGTGTGCTGATTGTAGCAGCAGTGGTTCTGATGGCGCGGAAGCCATGGGGCTGCTCGGACCAGAGCCAAGCACAGCGCTGTCTTCAGGCAGTTGGGGGCACGGGCAATGCAGCAATACGGTGAAGAGCGCGCCGGAGCAGCGCCTGCTCCCTGCCGAGCTGCCGGCCATGTGCAGAGCGACCGCGCGCTGCCCGCCGTCCAGGCTGCTGAGCCTAAAGCCGCGCCGCGCCGCCGCGCGTGAGCGCCCCGGGCGGCGGCGCCGCAGGTGCGCAACACGGCCGCGGCGGGCGCGCTGGAGCTGTACGCGGTGGTCGTGGAGCTGCTGGGCACGGAGCGCGTGGACCGCTCCTGGGTCTCGGCCGCGTACCATGCGGACCTGCCGCCCGCCGAGCGGGACGGCCGGCGCGAGGCGCGCGCCCCCTGCGCGCGCGGGCCGGCGCGCACGCGGGCGGCGCGCGAGCGCGCGCCGCGCCTCCGCGCTCGGCGCTGCCTGAGCGGGGCGCGCGAGCGCCTCGCACCTGGGCTGTGCCTGTGCACGTGCTCCGCTGCCTTTCCTTGGTCCGGCTTGTGCACGTGTTGAAGCGCGTATGCCAGAAGGCCAGCCTGCTGAGCAGGCTTGGGCGCGCCGCGGGCAGGTGCGCGAGGTGCTGCGGACGCCGGCGGCCCGCCTGGCGCAGGACTCGCAGCTCGCGCCGGGCGAGACGCACTTCTGGCTCGTCAGGCGCGGCGCTGCGGCGCCCTGCCGCGCCTGCTTGATGCCCTGCCGGCTGGGCGGAGGCTGGTCGTGGGGGCTGCCAGAAAGCTGCAAAGATGGTGGATGCGCCTGTCGCGCGCGGGCGTCCCTGGCTCGGTCGACGATGCATGCGCGGTGCAGTGCGCCACAGACCGCAAGCAAATCGCCGGCGGCAAGCGCGGCCCTGTTGTGTGCCTGCAGCTGACGGCCGGGGCGGCGGCGGGCGGCGCAGGGTGCGCCTGCCGGACGTGCTGCCGCCCAGCTTCAAGGGCGTGTCGACGCGCTACGCATACACGCTGCAGGCCACGGCGCACTTCAAGCCGCCGGCCGCCGACGCGCGGGCGCCGCGGCCGCCGCCGGCAGGCACGCCTGAACTGGCGGGCGAAGGCGAGACGCCCAGCCCCACTGGCTCGGAGCTGTCGCTCGCGTCAACGGCGGGGGGCGCGCGGGCGGCGCCCGGCGAGGCCGGCGCGCCGCCCGGCCGCGCCGGCCCGGCCAACGGACTGCCGCCGCGGCCGGGCGCCTGGGGCTGGGGCTTTGGCAGCTACAGCAGCAACCTGCCCGTGGCGGCGGCGGCCGCGGCGGCGGCGGCGGCCGCCGCAAAGGCTCCTGCGGACGGCGTGGCTGTCCCCGGCGGCTGCGGGCTCGGCTGGCGGCAGGCGGTGGCGCGCGCGCCGGTGCACCTGTGGCCGCCCTGGGTGCGCCCCTAGGGCTGCGGCGCGCGCCTGCCGCGGCAGGCGGTGGGGAGGCCCGCTGCGCATGGGCGTGCCAAAACCGGCTGTGACCAGCCGCTGGGCTGGGCGGGGGCAGACTGTGGATGCTGCCTGCAGTGGCGCCTGTCACAATATGTCTACTCGACGTTCATGGCCCGTCGTCTAGCGGGTGTGGACTGCTCTGAAACAAGCGCTGACGCGGAGGTCACGCCGCGGCGCCGCGCAGGACGCGAGCGAGCGGCGCAGCGGCGGCGCGGGCGTCGTGGCGGCGGGCGAGGACGCGGAGACGCCGATGATCATGTACGCGCTGGGCGCGCCACGCGGCGACGCCGCCGTGCAGTGCCAGGCGCGCGCCCCATGGCCGCGCGGGCCCGCACCTGTCTGCGCGCGCGTGCTGCGCAGTCTGACCTCTGCCGGCGCTGCCTGTGCCAGCGAGACTGGCATCATGGCCTGCGGCCCGGGGGGCCACATCACAACGGTCAGGATATCACCCTGCAGTCTTGCCTTGCTACGTGCAACTGCGACATCGTTCAGCCTATGCATGGGGCGCCGGGCGCGCGCTGAGGCGCCGGCCGGCCCGCCGCGCGCGCCAGGAGTGGTTCCCGGGCGCGACGGCGTCCAGCCTGGAGCTGACGCTGGCGCGGCGCGGCGCGACCGCCAAGGCCGGCAGCGCCGGCTGGCAGGGCGGCCTGCTGCCCAGCTTCTCGCTGACGCACGTCTCCAACGCAGCCGCGCTGCCCTCCTCGGCCTCCGAGGCGCGCCGCGGCCGTGCTGGGCGCAGGGTGTTAGGTTAGGGTAGGGTAGGGAAGGATGCGCCACGGGCGTCGGCGCGCGCGGGTGCCTGAGAATTTGCCATGCCCTGTCTTGCTTGCGCGATCCAGTCATGCCTGAGATGCGTCGGCTCCGTATCACTGGTGCGCGTACAACACCGCCTGACAGCCGCGCTCCCCGACGCGCAGGCGGCTGCTGAGCTGGACGGCTTCGGCGGCGGCGCCGGCGCGCCCGGCAGCGGCGGCGGCGGCGGCGACGGCGGCGGCGGCGCGACGGCCGGCAACAGCATGCGCACGGCCGCCAGCGGCGGCAGCGCCACGCTCAGCCGGCAGGGCAGCTCCGCCTCGCCGCAGGCCATGCCGGAGGCGTCCCTGCGCTCGTACAACCTGCGCGTGCGCGCCCGCCGCCGGCCCTCCCGGCCCTGATCAGGGCGCTCGCGCCTCCGCTGTTGGGTGTGGGTGTGAGGCGAGCAGGGCGCATGCATCCAGGTCGGGGCGACAGGCGCTGCGGTGCCGGCGGGACGTTCCGGCGGGACGTTCCGACCGGTGTCGCTTGCGCTGGCACGCCGGGCGCGGCCGTAACGCTGCCCCGCCTGATGCCGGCGCCGGCCGCGCGCAGATGGGCGACGCGGCGCTGGTGCGCGTCGCGCTGCACGCGCCGCCGGACGGGCCACTCGCGCTGGGCGCGCTGCTGGCGGGCACGCTCGACTTCCGCGCCAGCCAGGCGGCGGCGGCCGCGGACGCCGCGTCGCCGCGCTGCGTGCAGGCGCGCGCTGCGTGCGGCGGCGCTCGAGCTTGGTGTGGAGGGGTGGCGGTGTTGAGCGCCGTGGACGCAAGGGTGATTAGCCATGGTTGTAGGGTTTCTGCGAGAGCGCCGCAGGTGGCGGGCCTGCAGGACAGCGGCCGCGGCGCCATGCGCGGCGCCATGCGCGGCGCCATGGACCCAAGGGTGTTTATGTTAAGCACAGGGCTTCCGCGCACGCCCCGCAGGTTGTGGTGCTGCTGGAGACGGAGGAGTGCGTGCACGAGCGCTGGCGCGCCTCGCCGCCCGGCCGCCCGGCCGCCGCCACCATTCGCAAGGTGCGCTGCGCCGCCGCGCCTAGCTGCCCCCACCCACCGCTCCAGGATGCGCTGGCGACATCTGCCGCGGCTGCAGACGCGGGCTGCTGCGCGTCACGCGGTCGCGCGGCCCTGAGCCGCAGGGCTCTGCACCTCCGGGGACACGCTGCGGGTGCTGCACGCCTGCCTGGATTACCCTCTCCTGGTTTGCCCTACCATACCAACCCTATCCACCCGGGAACCCCCCCATCAGCGAGGCGGCGCGCGGCGCGCAGGTCTGGGGCGAGCACGCGGAGGTGACCGCCGACCTGGTGCTCTCGCACTTCCTGTTCTCGCTGCCGCTGGACGCGCCGCCCTCGTTCGCGACGCAGCTGGTCGCGCTGCGCTGGCTGCTGCGCTTCGAGCTGACCACCTCCGTGGCCGCGCCGGCCGGCGGCTGGCTCGCCGGCGGCGGCCGCGCGCCCGAGAAGATATCCTGGGCGCTGCCCATCCTGGTGCGGCCGCCCAGCGGCGCCTGACCCGGCGCGGCTGCCGGGCCGCCCGCGGCGCCTGCGCGGCCGTCCTGGGCGCCGCCCGCGCCGGCGCGGCCGCCCGGCGACTGCCAGCCACGCGCAGCGGCGCGCCGGCGCCCAAGGCGGCTCGCGGGCGCAGCTTGATGTTGCACTGCAGCACATTGCCTGGGCCTGCCAGCAGATGCGAACGCTGCGTGTGCGTGTCATGCGCCTCTGGACGCCTCTTTGGCAACGCCCGAGCAGGGACCCGTAGTGGGGCCGCGCGGTTGCGCCTGATGATGCGCAGGCGATGTGGGCATGCCACGCTGCTGCCACATCTCTGCTCTGCTGCATGTGCTGCCAATGGGCCAGCTTGGGCGTCGGATGTCTTGGATGTTGATTGGGTGTCAATAGAAGGCTTTGGCGATTAGTCTTGAGGGTGAGGAGGTTGCCATCGTGGGTTGCAGTGCAAAAGAGGACAGCATGTACCCCGGGGGCGTCAAATGCTGCGCACCTGGCTGTGTGATGATCCGATATTGCAAGCAACCTCCCAACCCGTCAACGGTGCAGCTCAGCGCTAGCCTCCCCCACGGCCCCCGCCGAGCCCTGCCATTGTGCCTGACCCCTTGTGCTGGCGACAAAACCTCGTGCGCCCATTTCTTCTTCTTCTCTGCCGGCACCCGCAGCGCAGCGCGGCATGCAGCGAGCCGGCACGCTTGCTACAGCAGGCTGGCATGCTCGCGGCCCTGGCGCCTGCACATGTCAGCCAGCCTCCTCGGGCGGGGCGGCGGCGCTCGTAAGCGCGGCAGGCTCTCTTCCTTGCTCTCTGGCCGGGCGCGTGTCTCCGGGCGGGCCGCCGGCGCTTGCGGCGCGGCCCAGCACATCCGCCAGCGACAGCAGCGGCAGGCCGGCCAGCAGGCCGGCCGCGCCTCCGGCGCCCGCCGGCGCGCCCGCCGGCGCGCCCGTGTGTGGGCCTACCGGTGCGGCCTCGAGCGCGCACGCATGCGCCACCTGGCCGGGTGTGCTCGCGGGCGGCGGCGCCGCCGCGACAAGCAGCGACTGCGCACATGCGCTATCTGCGCTCACATCCGCCGCGAAGGCACTGCCCATGGCGGCGGCGCTGGCGTTGGGCCCGGGCGCGAGCGCCGGGATGCTGCGCGCGGCGCGTGTGGGTCAGGGCAGGGCCACCCCCTCGAGCGTGCTCGGAGGTAGCTGAGCATCCTGGACCGCGTCGGAGGCTGGCAGCACGCGCTTGTGATGGGCTGCGAGCAGCTGCCTGCCGCCGCACCATATAAAACAGCAACACAATCACAGACAGCAACACAGCAGCGCAGCACGCTGCCGCCCTGCATGCATGCGCATGCAGGCATGCCCACTGTCTTTGCATGTGAGGCATGTGAGCGACGTGGGGGTGTGCTGCAAGCGCACTGGATGTCGGCGGGGCAGGGTACGGTGACGCAGGGCTCCGGCGGCGGCTGGCCGGGCGCGGGGTACTCCTTCCGGTGCTTGCGGTACGCCTGCGGCCGCCGCTGCGCATCAGGCGCGCAGCGCGCTGCGGAGGCGGCACGCAGCGAGCGCCCCCACGCTCCGCCTCAGTGGCGCAAGGCTCCCAGCGCCCCGAGCGGCTCTGCCGGCAGGGAGATGTGGCCCGCTGGCGCACTAGCACAGGCTGGGCACTCGCGAGCAGCAAGCACGCAGGGTGCACGCGTGGGCGGATGGCGGGTCGCCGGGGCGCTGGCAAGATTGCTCAGACGCGCCGGCTCGGCGCACGGCAGGCAAATTCGCCATCCGAGGGAATATGCAAAATACATGCGCGCGGGCGGGCGCGGCGGGCGCACCATCTCCAGCGTCCGGAGCGCGCTCTTGTACACGCGGCCGCAGGGCGCGGGCGCGCGCTCGAAGCCCAGGTCGATGGCCTTGAGGCAGCCCTCCAGGCTCGCGCCGAAGCGCAGGGCCTGCGCGCCGCGGCACTCACATCCATCGCATTCGAGATCGAAACCCTTAATCTGTACACGAATAGAACTGCGTCAGCCGCTCCGTACGCCCCGCCTGCCGGCAGGCGGGCCTGCCCTTCGAACATGCACATAGGTGGAATGTGGTCCCCAACATTGTCATTGGTGTGCATGCTGCACAGAGTGCGGGCAGAGCCGGCGCTGCAGGGAAGCAGCAGCAGCCCGCACAGCCAACTCAAGCAGGTGTGTTTGGCCGTGCACGGCTGCACGCCTGGGAGGCCACCCAACACCAGGCCCTGGGAGGCCACGCAACACCAAGCGGCTGGGGCGTGCTGCATGGCCCCGCATGGGGGGGCCGCGGCGCACGGCGCGCGCACCGCCAGCAGGTGCCCAAACAGCTGCTCCTGCATGTCCGCCTGGCCCAGGAAGGCGACCATGAGCACCTGCTTCTGCCGCATGCCCAGGCCCGGGCTACTGTACACATCGCCGTACAGGTGCCGCCTGGCGCGCGCGGGGGACACGCAACGCCTGGGCCAGCGCCCCTGCCTGCCCGCCTTTTTCTTATGAATGCATCCGGCAGCTGGGCTGCGGCTGCGGGGTTCACGCACAGCATGCGCGAGCGCGCCGAGCCGCACGCATGCGCGGCAGCATCACGGCAGCCGGGGAGGGCGGGCGGCCGCACGCGATGTACGCGCCGAGCACGGGGTCGGCCGCGTGGACCTTGGCGCGCACGGCGTCCGCCACGCCCGCGTACACCAGCTCGAATGCGTCGCCGGGCGCGCCGCCGACCTTGCCCGGCGTGTCCGCCGGCAGCAGCTGCGCCGGGGCGCGCCAGGCTCTGGGGTGTGCAGTGGGACCCGCTGGCTGGGCGCGCGGACGTGTCGAGCATATGCAGAGCGCTGGGCGGCGCGGAGCTCGCGCGCAGCGGGCGCCTGCCGAGCACTGCGCAACTGGCTTGCACGCACTGATCAGAGCAGTTCGGTGCACAGGCTTGCGAGGCCGCGTGGCGCGCGCGTGTTTGGGGTCGGGGCAGGAAGGCGTCGGCTCAGGCGCACCTTTGCGGCGTGCAGGTGGTTGGTGGCTGCCAGGCAGGGCCCGTAGCCCGCCAGCCTGCGCGCCGGGGCGCCCGCTGAGCGCGCAGGCGGGCGCCGGCGGGCCCTGCGCTGGTGCGCGCGGGGCGGGCGGGGGCTGCGCACACGATCAGGTGCCGCACGCAGCCGCGCACGGCCTCCACGCTGCAGCCGGCGGCGTAGCAGGTGCGCGCCAGGTCTGCGCGGCGGACGTGAGTCGCGCGGCAGGCGTGCGCGGGTGTGCGCCCCATGCGAGGCGCGCGGGCTGCGCGCCTGGGAGCGCCGCCCACTGATGGAAGCAGGCCGCCATGTACAGGCGCGCCAGGGCCTTGTCCGTAACATCCAGCTCCGCCATCAACCTCCAAAGACGTGTCGCTGGCGGTGACAAGTGCGCGCTGACAGAGGTGCGAACTGTCTCCCAGCAACACCTGTTGCTTCGCTTGATGTGGCTTAGGAGAGCGTTGCCATGTAACTGGTCAGGACTTTGTCACCGCTGCAAGGGTCGGGCCTCGGCATGAGAGGTGATGAATTTCGATCACTCGATCAATCGAACTTCAATATGGACAGACCGGGTCAGGAACTCCGCATTGGAGTGGAAGCAGGACGTCTCCTTTCCTCACACACGACATTTCTTACAGCCTTTATTTGCAGACACGCTCGTGGCATACCAGGCGTGGTATGCCGCGGGCCCGCAGCAACGAGAGGCGCCACGCGCGCAGACGGGCCTGAATATCTGGCACAAAGCACACACTAGGGATGCAGAACACACATGCTGCTATACACGGCGCGCAGTAGTCTACATGAGAGGGAACTTTGAGAGTGATGCCAGGAAACCATGCACCCTAACCCCAAGCCCGCCTCGAGCGTGTCTTGCACCCGCTCGCGCCAGCTAGCAGCGCTGCTAGAACATCCAAGGAGACCTGCCTCTGTCTAGCCCCGCCGCCCTGGGGTGCGCAAGGAATCTGCACCCCATTTCCCCGGCGCACGTCTGTCCGCAGACAGCCGCAGCGCCCGCCCACTGGCGGCGGGCTGTCCTCCAGGCACGCCCCGCAGCGGCAAAGCCGGCGGGGCGCTGGCTGCGGCGGTCCACCTGGCTGCCCCTATGGCGGCAGCCGGGGAGCCGCGCACAGCCCACGCATTCTCACACCTCCCGCTGCCTAGCAGCGCAGTCTAAGCACAGCGCCCCTCACTTCGACACGTCACGGGCGGCGGCGGAAAGGCCCGGCCGGCAAGCGCTGAGCCTGCAAGCCGAACAGCAGCGTTGAGGGGAAGGAATAGCCCGTGAAAGCTGACGCCGCAGGCCAGCGGGCGTCCTTTGGACGGGGTCGAGCGCCAGGTTGCGGTCGAAAGAAGACAAGTGCGGCAAGCCCAAGCCCCCAGCCCCAAGCAAGCAAGTGCAATGCAAAGCGAAAACCCACTGCGGTTTCAGGGTTCCTGGTCCTACGTCATCACATTCCTCAGCAGGCCGCGGCGCAGCGAGCCGCCGCCGCCGCCGCCCAGACATGCCGCCCAAAGGCAGCCGCGCGCGCGCCGCTGGCCAGCTGGCTGCAGTCACTGGCCTCTACCTCCAGCTCAAAGACGTCGGGCTCGTCCGGCATGGCCTCGTCCATGCCGGCCGCTGGGGCGTCGCACGCGCCGTCACACTGGCCGCGCGCGCACTCGGCCACGCACAGCTGGCCGAAGGCGCTGCGCAGCTCCGCACCTCCCAGACCCTACGCGCACCAGAGCGGGCAACCTTTTAGCAGCCATGGCAGCCAGACCACCCTTGGGAGCCCTCCCGCCCATGACCCCAGTGCCAACAATGCCAGACGCTGCGGTCCTTGGTAGGAACACCTTGCCTGCTCACCAAGTTGCACAAGAAAAGAGCAGAAGCATGGTGAGATGTGTGCCGCCGTCGGCTGACAAGCATTTGTGGACGTGCTAACATTTAAAAGTGTGGCGCAGGCGCAGCTCGCGGGCAGCCAGTCACGCAGTTCAGGTGTCGCGCGTGTCAGGCCAAGGCACCACGCACTCCCTCATGCACACGCTGCGGCTCGAGTCGCTACATGGATTGCGCATGCGCTGATGCACGGCGGCTGCGGCAGTCCCGCACGTGCTACCCAACAGAAATCAGCAAGGGTTCCAACCACACCTGTGCAAGCTGGTGCTGCATGGCGAGCAGAGCGGTGACTTCCGGCCCAGCCGCATCTTCAACGCTGGCGCGCAGCTCCACAGCCAGCTCCTCCAAGGCCACGACAGGTGGCGGCACGGCCCTGCACGCCAAGTAAGGGTCGTCTGAGGAGTCGGTCGCCACGTAAACCACAAGCGAGCGCGAAGTAGGAAGTTCGTGCATGTGCATTGCTCTACCGAGCGGGAATGTCCCCCGAGAGCACGGCGCCGACGGGTACCGCGCCGCGACCTCACAAGTCACAGCCCAGAGAAAACGGCAAGCAAGTCCGACAGGAAATCTGGCGGGCAAGAACGATTGGCGTTTGTGGTGCCTTTGCCAGCAATGCCGGCCTCCCGCCACGGCCAGGGCGGGCCGCTCGCCTGGCGGTCTCAGGTATGGCGATCGCTGGCGTCGACACGCTGGAGGGCGCCGAGGCGCTGGATCCGTGGTCCGGGCCCACCTCCCCTCGAATTTCAAGCTGCAGCGAGCGCGCGCGAAACGCGCCATCCACCTCGGGCCGCCTGGTCCGCACAACCAGCGGCCGCCGGAAGGCCTGGCCCTGCCGCGCCAGGAGCGCCGCCAGCGGCGACACCGGCTGCTCGTCGCGGCTGGGCCGCGCCGCGGCGGGCGCCAGGGCCTGCAGGCAGGCAAAGCCCACCACGCGCGGCACCTCCTCGGCAGCCATGAGGCTGAAATTCGACGGGCCCTGCTGCCTGTATGTGACTATGTGGCGTGCACCCTCGAGACGGTAACCCAAATTAGGGTTGATTGCCTGGCCGTCAGTGTGGGCGGCAGAAGTTCTTAAGCCTGGCAAATGGCAGAAGGCTTCTGCCCGCATGCAGAAACCAGGCAGAACCTTTTCCCAGGGAATTGGCCAGAATGTGCCCCTAACCTTAGGCTGTTGGACCCCCACATACAAACACATTTCAGGGGGTAGGCGCCTTTCGGCGCAATTCCGCCAAGGGGTGTGCCAACCTGCCAAAAGAGCCTGCCGTTCTGCCCAGCCCCAAAACATTTTGCCGCCCACACTGCTGGACCGTCTGGTCATGTGGCTCAAGTGACGTGGCCATGATTGTTGATGTTCAAAAATTGGGTGGAGAGATGGTCATCCGCTCAAGTTCTGATCTATGTCACTGATACACCCGTAGTTTGAAGCACAACCAGGTCGCCGACTGGTGCAAAGCCCCCACCTTCACGCTGGACTCACGGCTCTGCTACCTGCACGGCAGGTGCGCTGTCTGCAGGCGCAGACTGCCCTAGTGCCAGCGCTTCTGGTTCTGCCTCTTCTGGCTCTTCTTCAACGACGAGTGCCACAAGCACCGTCACATCGTCGATCTTCCCGCCCTGCGCGCAGGTTGAACACCAGGACGCTCAGCAGGTCGACCGTGCACTGTTGCCTGTTCTGGCACGCAGTAGAAGTGCATTCGCAGGACGCCATTTTGGGTTCCGACTCTGCAGTGGCTGAGACAGCACGCCAGCACCGTGACTCAACCCCCAACGTTTCCTACAGAGGTCTTGGTGGCGCGAGGCCTCCTGAACGGTGCACTGCACACCCAAGCCTTCCAGCATGGCCACCCCCGCACTGCTGAGCAGCACCAGCCAAGCACGGCTGCACAGCACCGCAAGCGCCGCATGGCGCACAGCCCTGCCACAACCGGGGTGGCCCTCAGCGACAGCTTTCTCGTTGGGTACAGGCAGAGCCCAGTGAACCACTGCCTGACATGGAGACGCCGAGGGTGCCTGTCCGGCCCCGTGCCCGGCCCACCACTCTGCACAGGGCAAGGCAGGGAGCCGGGGCACGGCAGCGCCCACGCGCGCGAGCAGTTGCGGCTGCAGCGCGCCCAGCGCCGGCCCGCCGCAGCTGCAGCGCAGGGCTCCCGGCGCTCGCGGGGCGCGCAGCGCGGGGCCCGCGCTCGGGCATGGGGCCAGACAGGCTGAACCTAGACCCTATAGCTATTGACCACGGGCTGCGCACCCGCAGCGCGCCCAGCTCCAGGCGGCCGTCGCGCAGCGACGCGCCCGCCAGCTTCTGCCACCAGGGCAGGTCCAGGCCCTGCCGCTGCGCCTGCTGGCTGTACGGCGACGCGTACTCGGCGTCGCCGCCGCGCTCGGCGGCCAGCGCCGCGATCGCGCCCGCCGCCTGCGCCGCCCGCGGCGCCTCTCGCGCGCCGCCTCCGTGCCGGCATGCGGGGCATGCAAACAGCCCGGCACAACCGGGCGGCAGCAAGGCGCTCGACCCAGCGCGCTGGGAGCCGTGCTCCTTCCCAGCACCGCCCGAAACGTGTCGCGCTCAAGCAGGGCGCGCTGCACGGCATAGAGCGGCGGCGGTGGCGGGCCGCTGCCAGGCGTGCGGACACACAGGACGCGTGGCGGCGCGGCCCGGGGGGCGCGCCTGCGGCGCGCCGTCGCCCGCGCCGGGCAGCAGCGGCAGCAGGTCGGCCTCGGGCACGTTGTCCCAGAGGCCGTCGGTGCCGGCGACCAGCACGTCGCCCGGCTGCACTGGCAGCTCGAACGCGGCGGCGTCCTCCGCGTAGTCGGTCGCGCCCGTGAACTCCGGGCACGCGCCAAACTGGTACGGGCAGTCCTGCGCGCGGCTTTCCGCCCCCGGTCACAGGTCGTCCCTGCCTGCTGCCACAGACCTGGATGCGGTCCTTCTGACAGCATCGCTTGCCCTGCAACCCGCCCATGACCAAAGTCACCGCCAGCTCAGCCGGCCCCGTCGGCACGCGGCGGCGCCGGCTTGCGGGCGCGCCCGGCAGCGCAGCGCGCGCACCCTTTGCCCGCGCCCGACGCCCTGCCGCCAGCAGAGCATGGCGCCTGCGAGCTTGGCTCTTTGGGGCGAGGCCCGAGGCAGAGGAGCACTCCCATCAGGCTCAAGCTTGGAACAGGCGCTTCACGCAGCTCGGGCCCGGCGCGCGCGCCGCATTGTCAGGCACACGGCGCGCGCCGGGCCGGGCGGCGCACAAAGTGGTGCTGCAGCACGGGCGACTTGAAGAACGGCCGCCCGCCGCGCACGAGCAGGAAGCCGCTGTCGCCCTGCGCGCGCGCGCTGCCCCACTTGCATGCGTGCGCATCGGGATGGGGCTGGCCGGCTCAGCTCCTCATACAGGGTTAGGGTACACGGCATCATGCATCAGAGCAGAGGAGCAGGCGGGGCCGGCCGGCTCGCGCGGGCTTTGCCTACGGCTGCCTCGATGGAGCTGTCAGACACTGAGTATGTAACAGATGCATGCGGGGCGGGCGGGCCGGGGGCGGCACCAGGTTGGCGGCGCACACGGTGCGCGCGGCGCGGTTGAGCTGCAGCACGCAGGCGGTGGTGCTGCCGGGCAGGCGCGTGCCCGCGTGCGCGGCCGCCAGCGCGCCGCGCGCGCTCAGCCCGCGCAGCTCCGCCGCCGGCACGGCCGCGGCCGCGCCGGCGCCCGTGCTGCTGTCGGCCGCGCCCGCGACGGGCGGCCGGCCGCCGGCCGCCGCGCCGCCGGCCGCCGCGCCGCCGGCCTCCGGGGCGGCCGCGGGCGGCGAGCCGGGGCTGGAGTCAGGGTCTGAGCTGGCCGCCGGCGCTGCGGGCGCGGCGCCGGCCGGGGCGGCGGGCGGCGCGGCGAGCGAGCTGGGCATGACGGGGCCCACGTCGCGGCCCTCCAGGTACGCGCATGCCAGGCGCATGAACGCGCGCGAGTACTCTGCGCGCGCGCCCGCCGGTGCCCGCTTCTGAGAGTGGCGGTGCTTTCCCCGGGGCACAATACCACGAGCGCAGCATCACACAGGTCCACCGCTTCTGGGGTCCCCGACACAGGCAAGCATCCCGGGCACCCACACAGCGAGCTCCAGTCCGCTGCCCAGCATCAGGGTGTCCCCAAGAAGCATCGAAAACCTGTGCGCTAGTGGTGCAGACAGTCAGACGGCAGCGATCCCTGCGGCGCGCCTGCAGGGTTGATGCCGCTCTCCTGCCACCCGCCGACGCCGTCCGCGACGCCAAACGCGCCGCCGCCGACGCTGCTGATAAAGTATGCGTCCTCGCCGCCATACTCGACCTGCGCAGGGCCGGGAGCTCAGGTGCGCGCTGCTGCCAGGTCACCTGGCCGCTCCCCAGAGCGGTATCCCTGCCGCACCCAGCACCGCAGCAGGCCGGTGTTCGCCAGGCGCGGTCGTTCGCTGTGTACGGACGCCGCTCAAGGCAAAGTCACTGCGCTGTATCAAGCAAGGTGGTGTGGTGCGGGCGGGGTGCGCGCCTTGGCGGGGTGCGGGATGACCTTGGCGCCTATCCTGAGCGCCAGCTGGGGGGCGCGCGGGCTGCCGCTGCTGCCGCCGCTGCTGGTGACGTCCTCACGCTCGAGCACGGCTTGCGAAGCAGCGTTCGCGTTGCCTGCAGGCACCCGGGCCTTCATGCACGGCAGGCATTGAAGTGGTGCCGGGCAGATACAGTTTGAACACACGCCGTCCCACTTCTAGAAAGGTAGGCGTGGCAGCAAGTTGGAGGGCGCTGGCAGGCTGTGCGTTATGCCGAAACGCCATCCGGAGTGCGCGCACCCTCCGCGCTCGCCGCTGCGCAGGCCACTGACCGCGCCTGGCGGGCAGCATGACACCGCGGCAGGACAACTGCCACTGGCGGGCATTTGCCAGGAGCTGAGAACGCGGGGTGGACGAGGTGGATGCGCACCAGGCCGCGCATTGCTGCAGACTGCCTGGGACAGAGCAAACCAATCGTAACACAGGAAAACGGGTGTGGGCGTGCTTGTGGCGCGAGCAACGAAAATTGGTTGTGCAGATGCAAGGGTGGAGCGACTTGCGAACCCCGGGTCGCCCCGTCTTGGTGATTCACCAAGACGGGGCTGCTTTCACCTGGTGAAAGCAGAAAAGCTTGTTGCAGTGTTGCTAACAGCTTACCAGATGTGCTAGCACGTGTGTGCTAGCACAAATAGACGATGCCCCTGGCAAGCGCAGGAGCATGGCCACGCAAGTGAAGATTGAGTTGAGGTCTGCCGCTTGCCTGGCGTGCAGTCATCCCACAGCTCTGCCTGCTGAGTGACGGACTTGGCTTGGCTGGCGCAGCGGCGGCCTTGAAACGCTATTTGGCAACGCGAAGGAGCATACAGCCAGCGTCCCGAGCAATGCAGGCGGCAAGGCGCGTCCGCGCTCAGTGCTGGGAAGCTGGGCAGCTGCACGAGGTCGTGGTGGACGACGCGGTGTGAGCGCCTGCGCACAGGTGACAGTCTCGGACGTGATGCTCTACGCGCGCGACCACCTGCTCACCGAGCGTCCCGAGCTCTTCATGAAGGGCCACTCTGTGTGCGCTCGCAGCCCGTGTTGCGTGTCTGGGGCGCGTCTGCAGAGAGCCTGCCCGTGAAGCAGGCCGGGGGCGGCGCGCAGGCGCCCGGGCATCCTGGTGCTGGTGAACGACGTGGACTGGGAGCTCACGGGCGAGCTGCAGACGGAGGTCAGCGACGGCGACAGCATTGTCTTCATTTCGACCCTGCACGGAGGTTGACAGCAGCACTGCCGTCTTGCGCCGTGCAGGCGTCCTGCAGAGGAGTAGCATATAGACTTACAAGGACTGCGCCAGCGCATGCATGCACCCCAGCATATCCAGCACATGCATGCACCCCAGCAGATTGGATCACCAATACAGTGGCCTGTGCATGGGACATCAGGCCCTTTCTCAAACACACGTACACACGCCACAGCACAGGCCACAGCCGTGTACTTTTATCAATTGCCAGCCTTTCCCGTCCACCTCTGCTCAGGAGCCACATGACCTCGGCCTTGCAGCCAATACAAACCTGCCAGGCAGGCGAGCGGGGCTGCTGCAGACCTCATGAGTCCACCCTGACCCGCCACTATCGACGGGCACAACAGTGCGCTCTGGTCGTTCTGACACAGGGCCATGCAATGGCACGCCCCTCAGGATCAAATCCTTGCGTAGATACCAAGCACATGCATGCACGAACCTCCTGCCTGCACATGCTGCTCGCCGCCAATCTGCGCCAAATAGCACCAAGGCCTACCATTGCCCGCGCAACACCTCCCTGGGCTGCGCATCGTCCCGCACCACTGCCACACGTGGCCCCAGCCAGTGCCAACCAGGGCGGCGCTGGCAAGAGCTATACGCCACCCCTGCCTTGCACTGCCAAAGCAAGTTGTCTCATGCACCACTGAGGTCTGCTGTAAGGTGCCCCGCACGCCTGGTTGCCGCGCCTCCTTTCCACCCACGCGCTGCTCGACAGGCATCACTCCTGGACGGCGGGCGCGCCGGCGGCGCCCGCAGCGTGCGCCGGCGCGGGCGCCGGCGCGCCATTGGACGTCGGCGCGCCCGCCTTGCCGGCCTTGCCGGAGATGCCCAGCGCGGTGCGCGCCTCCTCCAGCTCCGCCTGCGCGGGGCAGCAGCGAGGTCACGCATGCGCCAGGCCTTTGCGCGAACCGTGATACGAGCTCCGCCAGCCCCGGCCCTCTGGCCCTCCTTGTTGGCTCCATGTGCAGCTAGCTTGACAGGCATCATAGCACAGGCTGCCCACACCCAAGTGCGGCCGGGTAGCGATGCCAAGCCTGCCCTCGCCCTCTGTGACCAGGCCCCCCTGCATGCAGGCCCGGGGCCGGCCGTGAGCGCGCCTGCGCGGCGGCGGCGAAGCGGCGCTGCAGCTCGGCCTTGTCGGCCTGCGCCTGCAGGTCGCGGTGGCTGGCGCGCACGCGCGCCTCCAGCCGGCGCACCTCCCGCCGCAGCTCCTCCAGCTCGGCCTCCTTCTCTTGGGACCTGCACGCAGGGTAGGGTTCGGGCGCGCGCAGGGCCTGCTCAGCACGGGCGGCCCGCCGGGGCGGGCGGGGCAGCGATGCCAGGCTCCCGGCAGTCAACGAGCTTGTGCATGCCACGAAACGGGCGCAGAGGAGGGCAGTTAATAAAAGTGTTGTGCAGGGGTGCGTTGGCCGTGCGTGCAGGGGGTGTATACCAAGCACGCAGGCCTGGGATGGGGTGAGCAGGTGTGCGAGATCGGGTGTCTGCTGGCGCATCGGGTGTGAGTGTGAGCCGCCGGCCCCTGGCGACATGGCGCAGCACCCGGGGGAAGGGGGGTGGGGCGGCGGCGCTCGTCGCGCGGGCGCACCGGATGGCATGCGTGCGCGCGTCGTGCTGGTGCGCGGCGGCCTCCGCCTGCGCGGCGGCGAGCGCCGCATCGCCCTCGCGCGCGGCCTGGCGCAGTGTGGCGACCTGCGCCGGCCGCCCAGTGTCATTTCATGCCTCAGCGGTGCTGCGGCGAGGCGGAGCACCGGCGCTGTCCGCAGCCGGGTGACCTGAGCTGTCACCGGATCCCTGGATCGTTGACAAGCATCGTTGACAGAACTGGCCAGGCTGTAGCCACATGGGTCTCTGGGTGGTTGCGGTCAGGGCCCCTGACGGAGCGGCACGCTGGGTCGCAGCGGCCGCCGCGTACCCCTTGGGACGTCAGTTGGCGCCCTGGTGCAGCACGCGCAGCGCACGCGTACAGCATGGCACCGAGCCACAGGCAAGACAGAGCCGTAAGCGAGACCCGGACGCGGGGCAGCCCGGGCGGCGCGCCTTGGCGAGCGCGTCCTCGTGCTTGGCGCCCAGCGCGGCCAGCTGCGCCTCCAGCAGCGCCGTCTGCGCCAGCGGCGAGCGCCCGTCGCTGCTGAGCCGCGCCTGCAGCGCCTCCAGCTCCGCGCGCGCCTGCCGCCCGGCCGCGCCCCTTTCCACACACTGAGGGCCTGAGCCGCGCCGAGCCTCAGCCGACGCAGCCAGAGCTGCAAGCCATTGTGAGGCGGCCGCCGCCGCACCGCGCGCAGGGCGGTCGTCGCCGCGTCGTGCTCGTCGCGCAGGGCGCGCAGCTGCTCCGCGCGCGCCTGCGCGCTGCCCGCGGCCGCGCGCGCGCGCGCCTCGGCCGCCGCGCCCGCGGACGCCGCGCTCGACAGCTGCCCGCGCAGCGACAGCACCTGCCGCCCGCGCGCGCGGCTCGGCCCAGGCGCCTCTGGGGCAGCTGCGGCCGGTACGCGGAATGGCCGCTGCCAAGAAAGGTGCATGAAGGGCAGCGCTTTGCGGACTCCACTGACTCATTTTGCACGTTTGCAGCAGCAAAGTGTGCCACGGAGCAACAATGACCTACTCCAGAACCAATGCCGTCACACAGGGTTGCGTGGGTCTCCATCACTCAACGAGCACCACCAGCGTTGGGCCTCAGTGGCGCGAAGGAGGGGCAGGGGCACCTCGTCCTTCAGCGCGCGCACTTCGCGGCGCAGCGCGCCGGCCTCGGCCGCGCGATCGTCGGCCGGCCGCGGCGCGGGCGCATAGCTGCGCGGGCTGGCCATGGCCGCCGCGCTGCCGGCCACGCCCTGCGCGCGCGCCGGCACGCTGAGCGACGCAGCTGCAGGGCCTGTCTGGCAGCGTGTCACATGTCGTCAAGATTGCAGCACGGTCGGCGAGGCATGAGGCGCATGCAAGCCCTGCTGCGTCCCGCCGCCGGCTGGCAGAGCAGCGGCCGCCAGCTGCCTGTCCGGCAGGACGCCGCCGCGCCTGCTGCGTGAGCCGCTCGCGCGCCCAGCTGCGCTGCGACGTCCCCTGCGGCGAGTCGCGCATCGCACGCGGCTCGTCCTCGCGCGGGCCGGCCGCCGGCTCGAGCGCGGCCGCCGGCCTCGGCGGCGCGTCGCGCCCCGGCTCAGCGGCCTCTGCGGGCTCGGCCACGGGCGCGTCTCGCTCGTCCTGCTCGGACGCGCTGCGGCTGCCGCCGTCGAGCAGGCGGCGCAGCGTGACCGCCTCGCCCACCGCCTCCGCCGCCTGCGCGCGCCGGCCGCCTCAGCCGCTGACGCAGCTGCGGAGCTCATGCTGCACGAGGTGGTGCACCAGGCCAGCGCCTTAAATAGAGCCTCACGTGGCCTTGCACGGCAGAAGCAAGACGCCGCGCCACGCCAACACGCGCGAGCGTCGCATGCCCCGGCCGCACAAGAGTAGACACCAGAGCGGGGGGTGGCCGGGGGCAGCGGCGCGCCTGGCCCTGCGCCTCCGCCAGCAGCCGGCGCAGGCGCGCCACCTCCTGCTGCGCCGGCGCGTCGTCCAGGCTGGGCCGCCGGCCTGCGCCCGGCGCCGCCCGCGCGCCGGCCGCCGCCTGTGTGGCGGCGCGCGCGTCGGCGGCGCCTGCATGGGCGCACCGGGCTGAGCTTCCTGACACTCAGACAAAGGAACACCCTGAAAAGTATCTTTCACATGAGTCAGGCATGCAATGATGGCAGCCACCAGGATACCCTGCCGAAGGTTTTGCCACCGACGCAAAGGGCTGACCCATGTTGGCCCGTGTGCGCACGCTGGTCCCGCAGCGCGGCGGCCTCCGCGGCCGCCGCGCTCGCGGCGGCCTCAGCTGCTGCCAGCCGGTCACGCAGCCGCGCCGCCTCTGCCTCCGCGGCGGCCAGCGCAGGGCCGCGCTCGTCGCGCGGCGGCGGGGGCGGGGTTAGGGTTCTGAGCGTGGTGGCGCGCAGGCGCTCCAGCTCACCCAGCGCGGCCGAGGCCGCGCCCGCGTGCGCCTGTGCCGCCGACTGCGCCTGCGCGCGGGCACGGACGCGGCTCAGGGTGCGATGCACGCACTGACGCTCGCACAGTACACCTGGCAGATCAGCGACGGACGGGCCACTCTCCGCCAGCTTTGGTCCTCTAGCGCGCGTAGGCTCCTTCAGGCAGCCGCGCTGTGACCGCTGCGGCCCAGCCAGCTGCCGCACTGCCTGCAGCGGCGGCTCTGCGCCATCTAAGACGCGCCTGCAGCGTCAGCGCCGCCTGCGTGTCGCGCACGGCTGCCAGCTCGGCGGCGGCCTCCTCTGCGCGCGCGGCGGCGGCCTCCGCAGCCGCGCGCTGCGCGGCCAGCTCGCTGGCGGCGCCGGACGCCGCCGCGCGCAGGCCGGCCTGCTGCTGCGCCAGCGCGGCCGCCTCCGAGCGCAGCTGGTCAGCCTCGCGCTGCCGGGCCTGCGCGGCGGTGCCCACAGGCTCACCGCCTCTACTACTCATGCACGCCCTGCGTTCGTGAGCCTGAACAGCGTCTGCAGGCTGATGCCTGCATTTTCTGCCGCCAGCTGCAGAGAGTCATGGCACTCCAGCGCACCATGTCGGATTGGACCCTCAACATCTCTGTTATGACTGTCGCATCATGTCGGATTGGACCCTCAACATCTCTGTCAACTGTCCCAGGCAGCCCAGGGCAAAGGCCCTTGCTTCGGCAGCAAGCAGCGGAGCAGAGGAAGCCGGGGATCGGGAAGTAAGGAAGCACAATTGGACGATCCTCGCTCAGCCACGCCGCCGGCAGTGCGTGGCATGGCAAGAGCGAGACAGCCGGCGCGGGAGCCTCTGCGCTTGGGGCGGAGGTGTGCTTAGGGTAGGGTCAGCGGGAGCAGGATATGCGCGAGCGGCCGCGCCTGGGCGGCGCTGCGATGCTCTGCGGCCTCCGCCGCGGCGGCCGCGGCCGCCGCCCTGGCGGCGCCGCGCTCGTGCCGCTCCTCCGCCAGCGCGTCGCCCGCCGCGCGCAGGCGCGCCTGGTCGGCCGCGGCGGCCGCGGCCGCGTCCGCCGCGGCGGCCTCCGCGCGCCGCTGCGCCGCCTGCGCCTCCTCCAGCAGGCCCGCCTGCGCCGCCGCTCAGCTCAGAAGCACACATATTACGCAAGTATCTGTCTTGATAAAAGTGTTGAAGCAGCATGCAGCACTGTGTCGTCTCCACTGGTCTAGTTTCAGGTGATGCCAGCGCCAGCGCACATGTAATACCACCGTGTGTCGAACTGCAGCGGTACGACACACAGGAGGGCAAGTTGCTGCAGCCGCGCCGCTCTGCATGCTGGAGCTTAGTCGCTCCCATGGCTCGCACAGCTGCCTGCCCATGGGGCCGACTGACGCAGCACCGACGCGGGCCGGCGCCCGGTCAGCAGCGCGCCAGTTGCCTGCTGACAGATAGGTCTTTTCTACCCTGATCCTTACCCAGAGAGCCCCAGAGGGGCTCGCGCCTGCAGCGCCAGCTTCTCCTGCTCGGCCTCGAGCGCGGCGCGCAGCTCGGCCAGCTCGCCCAGCGGCGGCCCCGCGTCCTCATGCGCGCGCCGCAGCGCGTCCAGCTCTGCGCGCAGCGCGGCCGCCTGGCCGCGCGCGCGCGCGCACCCGTCTGAGCCCGGCCCGTGAAACCCTGTGCTGCCACTGGCACGTGCGCACCCGCCCCTGCGGGGCCTGCGAGGCTGCAGGAGCGGCGGCATCAGCGCGCGGCATGCGCCGCGAGGCCCGCGCGCCACAGGCGATCAGCGCAGCGGCTTCGCACGCGCCGTGACAGGCGAAGGCATTATCTGCCCGCACACCCGCCCCGCATCGCCCGCGGCCCCGCAATAGCGCACGCCCTGTCCGGCAGAGCGCCGGCCGCACCTCGCCGTCCGCGCCGGCGGCGCCGACCTCCAGCGCGCTGTTCGCAGCAATGAGCAGCGAGCGCAGCTGCGCGCCCTCCTCGAGCGCCTCCTCCGCGCGCTCCTCCTCGGCATCCGCGCGCCTGGCGGCCGCCTGCGCGCCCGGCGGCCGCGGCGATCGCCAGGCTCCTACCCCGCGGGCCGAGCAACCGACACGGCTCCAGGGGCGCAACGAACGGCCTGTGCTGCTCTGGCGTGAGCGCAGGGGTCGTGCGCCGCGCGTGCGCGCGCGTGACCGCCAGCTGCCGCGCTCGCAGCCCATGACACAGTGTATCTCCCTCAGCCTGGCAGCCTGGCCAGGCGACCTGACCAGTGCAGTTGTCCAACACGACACCGTGGACGTGACAGTGAGCAGGCGCCCGGCGCCTTGCACTGGCTGCCTGCCACCGGCCTGGCGGTGTGCGGGACGCAGACCACTCCGCGGGCGGGGACCCCGCCACCTGTCCTCCGCCTGGACGTGGCAACAGGCACGGCGTGTGCCCGGGCACGCCCCACAGGCAGCATGTGCTGACCAGCCGGCGCCCGCTCGCGCGCTGCACAAGCCGCCACGCGGGCGCCCGACCTTGCTCTTGCTTCGGGCGATGACCCATACACTCCTTCATCGCCGGCGGCCCCCGCGCGCGCACCTGGCGGTTGCAGATCTCGGAGGCCAGCTCTGCGCGCGCCACGTTCGCGTCGGCGACCGCCTGCTCCAGCGCCTCCGCGAGCGCGGCCGCTCGGCGCTCGGCCGCATTGTCGGCGGGCGCGGGCGCGGCGGCTGCGGGCGTGCCGCCGTTTGCGTGCGCGCCGAGCGCGCCGCGGGGCTCAGCCGCAGGCGCCGCCGCGCTGCCCTGCCGGCACACGGGGGGCGGCTGCATTGCGAGAGCGGCAAGCATGCTTTGATCAGACATACTTCTCAAGAGACAGACGGATATCCTGGTCCGAAAACAGGCCTGCCTGTAGCAACGCATTTGTGCAGTGAGCAAGGCACCCAAGCCAGCATGGCACAGCCTGCTACCCCGTCGAGCGTGCCTCAGGACAGCATTGGACCACACATGCCCACGCAGCGCCTGCAGCGAGGATGCAAAAGCGCAAGAGAGCAGCGGAACGCAAACGAATGCCGGAAAAGGCCGGGCAGGGCGGGCGCGCGCGCCCGCGCGAGCTGCGCCTCCAGCTCCTCGATGCGCGCGCGGAACTGCGCGACGCGCTCCACCTGCGCGCGCGCCGCGCGCTCGCTGCGGCCCGGTTGCCGGCTGAACAGGCGCGCTGCGCCCGACCCGCACACCACAGAGCCACGAGCGGATGGGCAGGCCGTCACACTCGCTGTTTTGAGGTCCTGTAGCGGGTACAGCCGAACGGGCTACAGGACCCATGGGGTGGTGCCTGGCCCCCATCCCCAGCAGCCGCATGAGCCCCGGTGCACGGGAGTGCCTCGCAGGCGGGCAGAGGCCAGGCAGAATGCTGTGGTGCGCGGAGGAGCAGAGGGGGCGCGCCTGCGCGCGCCCGAGCGGCCCGCCGTTCAGGCGCTCCGCGGCGGCCGCCTGCAGCGCGGCGTCCTTCTCGGCCGCGCGCGCCAGCAGGCGCCGTTCCACCTTGCGGTAGTCGCGCAGCACGCGCTGCGCGCCGGCCGGGCGCGCTGTCAGGGTCAAGGTAGGGTCGTTCGGGCCACGTCGCAGCCGCGCAGCGCCCGCTGGACAGCGTCACTGGAGTCGCTGCGGCTTTGTGCGGCCGAGCGCACCACACAGGGGCGGAGGTGGCACCGACACCAGGGGCACCCTGCTGAAGCTACTGCGCCAGGGCGATCGATGCGCAGGCGCAAGCTTGCCAGCGGCCTCATAGAACATTGGACGGTTCATTTTCACGCAGTTGCGGACCTCCAGGCGGGCGACCTCGCGCGTCTGGTCCGCTAGCTGCCCCTCCAGCTCAGCGTTGCGCGCCTGCGCGCGCCGCGCTCGCTCAGTGCCATGCACAGCATACTGCACGGGCCATCAGCGCAGCTCGTCTGTCGCAGAGTGCCCACACCCACTGCATGCCCTGGGGCAGCCTTTATACGTCCCTGCCGCTAGCTCAGTGCAGCTGTTTGCTGGGGAGGACAGAGAGGCTGCTGCGCGTCGACGTCCGCCAGCGCAGACACACGCGAAGCGACGCACACAGGCTGGCGCATGCCCGCCAGCGCTAACAGACACACAGGCCTGTCGGGAACCTGCCTGCAGCGCCGCCACGGCCGCGTTGCCCGCCTCGCGCGCGGCCAGGCTGCGGCTCAGGTCGGAATTGAGGCGCGTTAGCGCGGCGACGCGCGCGCGCGCGGCCTGCGCGGCCGCCTCCGCCTCGGCCAGCCGGCGCGCCAGGTCGCCTGCGCGGCGCCCTCGCCGTCAGGTGCGCGGCCTTGGCACTCGCGCTCACAGTGGCCGCCTCCCTGCTGCCGCCTGTGCGGTCGCCGCAACTGCCAGCTCCGTCCAGCACCTCGCCGCTGCAATACTAACTCTACCTGCCCGTTTGCTCCTCCACGGCAAGCCGACTGCACAAGGCACATCATGCTTCAAGTCCGTGGTCGCACAGCCGCAATCTTGGGCAGTGCGGAAGGGGAAGGCAGTCCAGGTCACGACCCATGGCAGGCTCAAGCCCTCCAAAGACGCTGCTGGCTTGGCCGCGGGCGTGGGCGCCTGACAGGCGCAGGCCTGCTCGGCCCAGCGCGCCGCACAGCAGCGCCTGCCACAGCACGGCTGAGGGGCTCTATGACACGTGAGCGGGCGCTGTCCCCCGCGCTGCCATGCGCCTCCCCTAGTCCTTGACCTTGCCTCTCGCTCACCTGCCTCGTCGCCCTGCGTCGAGGTTGTAGACCCCGAGCTCAGGTCCGGGCGCTGCTGGCCAGCCTCGGCTGGCGTGATAGGCGTGCGCGGGGTCCTGCGCACTGCCACCGAGCTGCCGGCCGCGCCCGGCGCCAGCCTGTCCTCCTTTGGGGCGCCGTTCGAGGCGGGGGCGCGCTCGGGCGCCCCTGCCATCGCCGACGCTGGCGCAGGCATCTGCGCTTGACCCTCCACTGCCTGGCAGCGGACCGCGCAGGCCGGTGTCAGCCCGCACGCAGCGCGGGCGGCAGATCCTGGAAGGGCCGCGCTCGGCCAGGAAACTACCGCCCGCCACTACCGAGGCGCGCGCAGCTTGGGCACCCGGCTTGCTTACCAGCGCGCTCGCTGCCTTGGCACGCATCAGCCGGGTGCTACCAAGGAGGGCGGGCAAATGTGCAAGTCAGCGCGTGCACAGCTACTTTCAGCAGCAGCTGCACTGTCACTGCTCTTGTTCAGCAGCAGGACCAGGCCGCCTGCTCGTCCAGGCTTACGGTGCACGGCCAGGTGGCGCGCGAGGGCGCGCCGGAGCTCGGGTCACTAGCTCCACGTCCCGGCTGGCGCTGCGAAACAGCTGGATGGGCCTGGAGGGGCTCGGCTCAGCCGCTGCGCCTTCCTGCATGCGCTTGTAGCGGCTGTTTGACCATTGTTTACGGATGCTGTCCATGCGCGGCGCGCTGTCAGAGAGCTACATCTCCTCTGTACTGCGCTTTGCAAGCCTTCTACATTCACTCGCTGCGCATCTGACTCTGTCTTGCCTCGGACGAGCCGCTTGTGGGCAATTGAAAGTGCGCGTAGGGCAAGGTAGTCTGTCGGGGTTATGACTGGGCCGCTCACTGGAGGAAATAGATGCGGCATTGCTTGCAGTGTCACTGTGCTAGCTCGCTGCCTTCACCGTGCTGCACGTGCTACCTACCGTCCGGCAGGCCGTCAAGGGCGCACGAGCCCCGCACGGCCACAGGCTGAGTTCTGGGTACACACAAGGGGCCACGCCACAAACAAACAGACAAAGCCCGCTAGCCAGCAATGCGCCTCAGCCCCGCCAGGCACCCGACCGTGCGCCCCACCACAGGGCGCACACTGAATATGACACCGCACAGCGCATATGTCCCCTGCCCGCACACGGCGCCTTACAGAGCACCCCACACCCTCACGCATGCACACGCTCGCCCGCCCTGGGCGAGAGCCGCGCCCGCCAGCGGCCCACGCACGAGGGCTCGCAGGCCACGGCCCTGCCAAGCAGCATTGGCAGGGCACGCCGCCCTCACGTCACGCACAGGCTGCCCGCCCTGGGCAAGCCCCGCACAGACCCCGGCCCCCGTTCGCAGCGCACAGCCACAGAGGCCGTCCCAGCCACACAGGCCACAGCCATGCACAGGTCTCTGTGAAAACATAGACCTGCGCCCATGCGCACAGCCTGGCGACCGCTCCACCCCTTCTCCCCCCCTCACACGCTCGGCGCCGTCTGCTTCTTGAGCAGCTGCTCCTTGAGGCTCTCGCGCAGCTTGGGCACCATGCGCTGCAGCAGCGCGGGGAAGCCCGGCGGCGCGCCCGGCGCCACCATCGCCTCGTAGTGCTCCAGCGCAAACAGCACGCACCGGCGGCCCAGCTGCACGCGCCCGCCCAACCGTCACAAACCAACCCCTATCCTCGCTGCATTTGCCGCAGCACGCCGCAAATGAAGCGATGACTTGAGCCATGCGAACCTGCGCTGGTGCACACCAGAGCCTGCTCAGAGAGCGGCACAGCCGGCGCGCGGGCGCGCCTGCGGCGCATTGAAGTTCTCGGCGGTCTCGTGCACGGCGGCCAGCGTGTCGACCGCCAGCGCGCTGCTGATGGCGGCCTCGCAGAGGCGCTTGAGGCCCTCCAGCATGTACTGGTCCGCCGCCTGCAGCAGCTCCTCCGCGATGCATGCGTGCACGTCCACACTGCCTGCGCACGCCAGCAATGGCCGCGTGTGAGCTGCCTGAGCCCTGCTCTGCATGCCATCCCCAACGCTCACACCCCTCCGGCATCAACACTCTGCACGCGCATCACGACAGCATCTGGCACCTATCGCACCTTCCCTGCATGCATGGGTGCAGGCTGCACCACCGAAGTGGTCTGCAGGCTCGGAGAGCGGCAAGGCCCCTACACGACCTGTGCCCGACCAGCCACTGCACAACGCGCGGCGCAGCGCGCGCGCCTGTGTAGATGCAGCGCATCATGGACTCAAAGACGCAGAAGCGGATGTTGGGGATGGGGATCTGCGACGCCTCTTTCTCCTTGTAGTGGCCGTCGAACATCGCGCGGAAGGTGTCCGAGGACGCCAGCAGCGCGATGCGGTGCGCGTGGAACTTCCGGCCCTGCAGGTCATAGGGTTCGGTCAGGGTCGTTTGCAAAACCTCCCACCCTGCCCATTGGGACACGAGCTTGCTTCTCTTCCAGCTCTGCGCATGCACTCCCGCGCTTGCGGCTGCGTACACGGCGCAGCGCTTCCGGCACACGGCGACATGGGCAGCGGGTGGCCGCACCTCCACCAGGAACGTCACATCCGACAGCGTGGGGTTGTTGACATACTGCTCCCCTAGGTACACCTGCGGATGCAGCAGCCCTCGCGCATCAGGCGCCCGCTCGTGCGCACGACCCTGCGCATGTACTGCGCAAGCCTGGACCACCACTGGCAAGCGCAAGCAGATAGCGCACAAGCGCGTTGGACGGGCGCGCGCACACGGGACGCGCGCAGCACTCAGCTGCAGGACAGGCACACCTGCGGCGTCGGCGGCGCCGGCGCACAGTCGATCGGCGCGGTCGCGTTTGCTTTCCTCGCCAGCTCGAACAGCGCCCCTGCACATGCCACATAAGGCATGCTGGTCATACGCCGCAAGGTGCGGGGCCTACTACCAGTCACGCGAGTGCCTGCGGTGCAATGACGCCAGGAGAGACTCGCGGGCGGCACTGGCAGCCCCGGTGACCCATGCCGGGTTCTCTCTCGCAATCCTTTTAGCAGCAGCTGCTCCAGCCCCGGTGCGCACCGGCGGCCTCGCGCTGCTGCGCAGGCTCGCGCGCGGCGTCGGTGAGCAGCGAGAGCAGGATGTCCAGGCCGTGGCGGTCGACGAACACGGTCTTGAGGTCCTGCTCTCGCGCGAGCCGCGCGAGCGCGGTCGCCGTGCGCTGCTGCATCAGGCGGTCCGGGCAGGTCATAGAGTACAGGATCTGGTTGAGCACCTTGCCCTGGATCTTGTCCTCCAGCCGCTTCAGCGTCTTCTGCACGCAGTCCTTGGAGGGCTGCGCGCGCGCGCACACGCCCCCGCTGCGCGTCAGCGGTGCCTGCGAGGAGCCTCACACCCTACTTACCACAGGCCTGGCGTACTAGAATCTGCATCCGTGATCCTCATACAACAGCTCAGCCCATCACATAAAAACACTCGTAAGTGTAGCTGCAACGAATGCACAGCACAGCAAGTGTGCTGTGCACACGGCTCATCGGCCTACAATGCATGCAATGTGGACATTGTAGTAAGCACCCCTTGCACTCCAGCAGCAGCGCCTGCGCTGCGGCCCAGGACTCCGCTCGGCTCGAGTGCAATGAGACGCGCGCCTGTACGAGCAGCTCGCAGTCCTGCAGGCAGGCCACGCCGCCCTCGCGCACGATCGCCGCAATGTTGTCCTCGTTGTCCGCGAGGCCGTACAGCGCGAACGCCGCGTTATGCTGCAGGTTGCCGTTGCGCGATGCCATGAGCTCCAGCAGCGGCGGCAGGCCGCCCGCCTGCAGGCCAGAGCTATTCGGCCCCAGGCATGCAAGCATGCTACCCAGGTGACAGTACCTCTGAATAAGAACTCACGAGCACCGCACACGCAGACGCATGAGCGTCACATGCGCAGAGACATGGAACCTCCCAGCGTGATGGACGCCTGGGCGCACGACGCTTCCCGCCGTGCACGAGCGAGGCCTGTTCTGCATAAGCGCGCCTGCACGATGCCGGCCTGATTGTCCTGGTTCTGCGCCAGGCGCCCCAGCGCAAACGCGGCCATCTCCTTGAGCTGCACGTCCGGGTGCCCCAGCATGGTGATCAGCGGCGGCACCGCGCCGCGCTGCACGATCTTCGCCTTGAAGTCCGGCTCGGTGGTCGCAAACTGCCCCAGCAGCAGCGCCGCCTCGCGCTGGCTCTCCGTGCACTTGGACGACAGCAGCCCAATCACCGGCTGCAGCGACCCCTCCTCTAGCACCTGCGCGCGCGCCCGGCGCGCTCGCCGCGCTCCCCTGCACGCGCGGCCTGACAGGGAAAGCCCTCGACAGCCCTCCAGCCCGCCCTGCTCTTTGGGTACAGATCGAGTTACGCAACACCAGCTCCCTACGCTTCATTCTGGGCAGGCCGCACGCTGGGCAGGGAGGGACCGGCGCTCTACACATCCCCTTGGTGCACCTGCCACCTCCTGTCTCCCACAAACTTGGGTGTCCGACCAAGCTCGGGGCTTGCGATGCAGCTCACCCACGCTGACCGTTTGCAGCAAGCACGTTGGGTGCACAGGCAGCCGGCGGCGCACCTTGCGCTTGATGTGCTGGGAGGAATGCACAAGGTTGCCAATCACGCCGACCGCCTCGTAGTGGATCCCCACGTCCTCCGCGCGCAGCATCTGGATGAGCGTCGGCAGCGCGCCGCAATCTACAATCTGGTTCTTGTTGTCCTCGTTTTTAAACGCCAGCGTGCGCAGCGCGCCGGCCGCCGCGCGCTGCACCTGCGCGCCGCCCCGCTACGTGTCTCCACACGCTTTTGCGCTGGCCCCTCGCTCGCCCTGCTCACAAGCTCTGCCCTCTCGTTGCTCCTATGTCTCCCAGACTACGGCTGCCTGTGAGTGCAGCCACTCCTGTCCTGCAATGAAGTGGACGCTCGTCTGTCTCTCCCGCCGGCTGTGGCACTCCACGCTTACGAGCACCTTCACAGGGCAGGGTGACATTTGAGTGCAGTACGGCAATTAGTCGTCTGCTAGAGTCGGCGCGAGCGCCGCAGCGCGCACCTTGGCATCGTACGACTCCAGCAGGCACACCAGCGGCGGGATGCCGCCCTCCGCGCGTACTTTGCTTTTGATCACCACGTTCTCGTGCGCCAGGTTGGTGATTGCGTCCGCCGCGCGCCGCACCACCGAGGCGCCCGTGTTTGGCGGCCCCGTGAAGGGCACATAGCGCTTCAGCAGGCCCACCAGCCCCGGCAGCGCCCCCTGCGCGTTACAACAAAGCGGCTCGGAACCTGCTACAGCAGGTTGCACCTGCCGCGGCAACCCCAGAGATGCAGGCGCGCTTGACGGGCACCTCCGCGCGTCATGATGCCAAACCCTGGCCACTGGACCGGCGCAGCCGCCACTTCACACACAGAGCTAGCCGCGGCCACCCCAAGCGGACAAGGATACAGGCATGCGCGGCAAGCATGCCGGGACGCAGGCGCACGTTGTCTGCAATTGCGTGCTGGTGCTCCTGCTTGATGGCCAGCAGGCCCAGGATAAAACACGCCTCCTTCTCAATCTCCTCGCCACTGCCGGCGCGCAGAGCGTGTTAGCGCGCCTGCGGAAATGCGCCTGCCGCAGAGGCGGCCTTGCGCGCGGCAGCATACCAGCGCGCGCTGCTGGCTGAACGGTGACTCTGCAGCAGCAGCAGCAAGCAGCACACATCACTGTGGCTACCCAGGCAGCTGCGTCCGCGCGCGTGAATTCCCCCCGCCAGCGCCCGTGCGCACTGGTAGGTGGGGCCCTCCCCGTCCACGTCGGCATAGAAGGTCAGCAGCGGCACCACCGCCTGGATGGCATCGCCAGCGACCACCTGGTCCACGTTTTCCTCTGCGCGCCGGCGGTGGCCACTCAGCGAAGGACCCCGCGCACAGCCACCAGCGCGTTCGTGTAGCCCGAGGACGCCTCAGGCGGCTTTGCTGGGGCCCCAGCAGCCCCCGGACACCCGCCAGGCCCGGCTGTTTCAAACACCCGGCGCGCGCCGCAAATCCGGGCCTGCGCGCCACCATTTTGCCCGCACCCAGGCCGGGAGGCCCCGCTGCGAGGCCCCTGGACAGCCAGGCACAGCCTGGGCTGCGGCGCAGGGCGGAACCTGTCTTGGCCAGCTCAGCGAGGCCATGGGCTGCCCGTCGCAGGACGACCCGCTCCACCTGCAGCGTCCCCTGCGTGAAGCCAGTGATGGTGTCCACCAGCCGTTTCACCTGCGTCACGCCAGGCGTGAGCCCCCGGCCTCGCCTGCCAACGCCTGCACCGACTCCGGCCCCACGACGCAGGGCAGAGCCGACCGGGCCGATGTTTGCACCTGTGCGGGCACGCTCTCCGCCTCGAGCAGGCTCGGGGCCTCCTGCTTGACCGCCGGAGGGGTCAGGGCGTCCGCCAGCTTGCGCTTTCTTGCGTTGGTGAGGTCGCTAGACATAGCCTGGCGCCTGGTGCAAGCAAACGCGCGCGCCCGGGCTGGTCAGCTCCCCGCGTTCCACCGGCCGGCCGCCAGCTCCAGCAGCCTTCATGCACCCTGCTGCCTTTTGAGCCTGGCGCGCCGTGTGCGCTTCAAAGCTTCTTGTGTCAAACGCTAGGGCGTCAACCCTGCCTCTGCTGTCTTCAGTCATGCTCTACCTGCTTCCGTCCTTACATCAGCTGCTGCTGCGAAAATACCGGCAGCAGGCGGCAGCATCAGACACTGTCAGGACATCCTGCCTACTGAGAACCAGACACCAAGCGCTGACTGTTCGCGGGTCCGCAGCACTGCAGGGTCGGGAGTTCAAAAAACACGCCAAAGGCCCTTGTTTCCAGCGCACACACAGGGCCGCGAGTGGCAAACAAACTGCCCTGCATATAACTGCGCCAGCACTGGGAGCTTGTGCAGGACACCTGCCGTCCCTGCTACCAGGTTTCCAGCAGACAAAGAGCGGCACCCGCCGCAGAGGCGCGCGCTCAGCCGGCGCTGCGGGCCGGCACCGCGCCGCGTCAGGCGGCCGCGCTGGCCTCCTCGAGCGTGCGCTGCTTCTGCTCGACCGAGAACACCTCCAGGCGGTCGCCCTCCTTCCACTCGGCAAAGTCGGCGATGCCCACGCCGCACTCCAGGCCAATGGACACCTCCCTCACGTCGTCCTTCACGCGCCGCAGCGAGGTGATGGTGCCCTCGTGCACCACCTCCTTGCCGCGCAGCACCTGCGTGCCCCGCGCCAACCCTGTTACATCTGCGCATGCAAATACGCTGGGCCAACCTCTGAGCTACACAACCTCATGATGTCCGTGCCTCACATGCCCTGGCCATCCTCACGCTCCGCACCTTTGGCCTTGCATGTCGAGTCTAAAGGGTTCATGCATGCAGGTGGGTGGTCACTTGCGTGTAAGCCCGCATGCATGACAAGGAGGAACAGCGTCACGATCAGCACGACAGAAAAGCCTGCACGCACCTGCGCGAGGTCACAAGGGATACAGTCCCACACGCTCCCTTCCCTTATTGGATACGTTGCACTTGCATTGCAGCACAGCAACCCTTGGCCATCCAGACGCATGTTGGCCCCATCCTCATATTACACAGGTGGCAGGCGCGTGAGGCATACACTTGCAGATAGATAGGTTGGCCCTCCCGCAAGGAGGCGTGGCCGCGCCTGGCCCAGGCAGCCCTTGCGCACGGCGCCGTCGGTGACCATGACGCCGGCCACGCGCTTGCTGCCGGAGCCGAACACGGCGCGCACGTCGGCGCCTCCGACCGGCGTGCGCTCGTCCACGATGCCCAGCCGGCCCTCCATGGCCGCGCGCATGTCGTCCACCAGGTCGTAGATCACGCGGTACGTGCGCAGGTCCACGCCTGCGCGCCGCGCAGGCGCTCGGTCGCAGGGCATCGCGCCAAGAGCGAGCTGCTGATGACAAGCATGAGCGGCTGAGCGCGTCATGCGCATATCGAGAGGCTGCGCCGGCCCCCGCGCGCAGTCAGCTCCGCTCTACCAGCAAGGACCACTTGATTATGTGCGCCTGCCCTGCCTGACGGAGCGCCCAGGCTGCGCCAGGCAGCACGGGCGCAGCCGGGCGCAGCCGACGGGCCCAAGCACGCCGCCCAGGTGCGCCGCGCACCCAGCTGCTTCGCAGCCGCCTGCACGGCCTCGTTGGGCTCCTGGTTGAACCCTAGGATGATGCCCTCGGACGCAAAGGCCAGGTCCACGTCGGAGGCGGTGATGTCGCTGGCCGCAGCGAGCAGGAAGCGCAGCGCCACGCGGTCCTGCGCGGCGACGCCGCGCCGGTCAGGCTCAGCGCGGCGCGGCCCGGGCAGCAGGCCTCCCGTGCGCGCGCAGCGCGCCGGGACCCCCAGCGCGACCCGGTGTCCTGGCGCCTCACGGATGGACCTGCCACGCATGTGTCACACCGAGCCAAACAGTCCCCTGGGTCCTCTTACTACTGCATGCACTGCTCCCTCGACAGTCAAAAGCTCAGAGCGCGGCACTCTGGCATGCACAGCAGCCGCGGCGTCTGCGCTTGCTGGCGCGCTGCAGCGGGGGTAGCGCCCCTACGCATACTTTGCATGCTCTGCACCACGTACGCTCATGTACGTGGCCCAAACCACCTGCAGAAGCAAACTTCTTTTACCCGCGTCCCTTTGAACAAAGGAACCAAGGCCACTGCCGTACCTGAGGCAGCGCCCCCACTGCCGCCTTGACTGCCTCGAGCGCGCCGCTCGCATCCGCCTGCAACACAGACTCGGGCATCAGCAGGCGCTGCACACTGACACATTTACAGGACCTGACAAGCTACACAGCACTGAAATGCGAAGCAAATACCAGGCGCAGGCGCATCCAGACGGCCTGCATCTCATGCCGGGGTGAACAGCCGCCTTTCTGACAACAAGGCAGATCCCTGGCAGGGAGTGGCAGCACCCGGCGCACAGTGCAGCGCGCCGCTTCCGCCACCCATCATGAGGCACGCAGCACGGCAACAGCCGCTCACCCGCCTTCTCACACCGCGGCAAGCACAGAGCGCACATGCCCGGTGCAAGAGGGCATCGCGCTTTGCTGACATGGTGTGCGATGGTGGGTGGGCGAAAGGCCTGCGGCGGCCGCGCGCGCCTTCAGGATGATGTTCAGGCGCTGCAGCACGCCCTCGGACTCCACGCCCTCCTCGTCCATGCTCGCGAGCGACTTGGTGGTCACCATGGAGCCGCCCGCCTGCTGCGACAGCCGCTCCAGCCGCAGCGACGACTCGATCGCCTGCGCCTGCCGCCGCGCCTGCGCGCGGCGCGCCGGGCGCGCTCGCTGTGCGGCACTGCAACGTGTGTCACCGCAGCGGCACACTGTGTAGCTTCTCGAGTGCAGTGCAGACAGCTTCGACCCACTCGCATGATCCCCACCCTGCCCGGCAGGCCCGCTGGCTGTGATGTATGCGCAAGCGCGGCAGGGACGACACGAGATCACAAGCACCGTCGTAGGCTCCGGCTGCGGGGCATGCTCTTGGCTGGCACAGTCCGCCCGGCGCGGCGCGCGGCTCACCTGCTGCTCCGTCTCGCAGACGGTGAACTCGTCGCCCGCCACCGGCACCGCATTCAGGCCCACCATCTGCACAGCAATGCTCGGGCCCGCCTCCGCGGTCTCGCCCGCGCTGTCGCTCATGCTGCGCACCTGCGCGCGTGGAGACGCCGCCCACGCTTGCTAGCCAGGCGCACCACAGACCCGCGGCCTGCTTGTACACTTTGCGACTGGCCGCCGGCAGAAGCCAGGCGATTTGACACGCACAAGTCGCCACCCATAACACAGGCGGCTGCGGCCCCATGCGACGCACACATTGCACACCAGCGCCAGAGCAAGGCCATGCGAACTCTGCCGCACCTGGCAACAGAGCAAGGTGCATGTTGGCCATTCACGCTGTCTGAGCACTCCCTACACCAAATCATTGTCCACTGCGGGGCGCCATACAAAGCGAAAAGGGCGCCGCCGCCGCTGGTGCTCATGCTGCGTGCCGCAGGCCGCGTTACGCCACGCCGCGTCGCAGGCGCGGCGGCCACCCCGCGTGCGCCCCGGCCCCACGCCCGCAAGGGCGCGCACCCGCCCGAACGTCGCGCCGGCCTGCACCACGTCGCCGACGCGCAGCGTGCCGTTCGCGACCAGCAGCGCGGCGACCGCGCCCTGCCGCCGGTCCAGGTGCGCCTCGATGACGGTGCCGCGCGCGGACCGGCTCGGGTTGGCCGTCAGCTGCTCCACCTCCGCCATCAGCAGCACCGTCTCCAGCAGCTCGTCCACGCCGTCGCCGCGCTTGGCGCTGATCTGCGCGCGCGACCGCAGCATTTCCTTCTGGCGAGCCCGCTGAGCCCGGCGGGGCGCGCTGTGCTGGACCCTCTCTGCACTGCCGCACAGCCGCAGCGGCGCTGGCACTGCCCTAGCCCTACCCCTGCTGCCATCGCATGCGTATGCCGGCGGGGCCTCGACCCCAGGCTAGGCGCTCACGAAAGGTGCGGGCAGGCATGGACGAGGCAAAGACAGCCAGCGTGTGCTGAAAGCCTGCGAGCAGGCGCCCCAAGGGCCTGGGTGGCCTGGCACGCGCACCGGCACACAGGGCGTCTGGCCGCCCCACTCCTCCGGCAGCACGCCCGCGTCGCTCAGCTCCTGCTTCACGCGGTCGATGTTGGCGCCCTCCTTGTCGATCTGCGCGGGCGGCGCGCTGCGTCGGCCTGACACGTGCTGAGACAGGAGCGCGGAGGCGACGCCATTACAGAACAGCGGGTCAAGGCCTGCGGCTGCCATGTGCGACGCCTGCAGCGGCAGGCAATATCCGACACAACAGCACTTCTCGATTTACGTCTTCATCCTCAAGGACAGATGGACCTGCATGCAACCATATAAAAGCACTCTGTATGTGATTTTGCAGAGCCCGTGCTCGCCACCAGGTGAGAGCGCGCTCATCCTGTGCGATCACACAGGCGAGCACAGCACAAGCGTCCCAGAGCAGCGCGGACTATGAACAGAGCGCGGGCGCCGCGCCTTGTTGATCGCCACAAGGATGGGCACCTCGGCCGCCTTGGCGTGCGCGATGGCCTCCTGCGTCTGCGGCCGCACGCCATCGTCCGCGGCGACCACGACGACCGCGATGTCGGTCACCTTGGTGCCGCGCGCGCGCATCGCGCTGAACGCCTGCGCGCGCGCGGCCGCGCCGCGCTCGCCGCCGCGCCCCCGGCCTCCGCCGAGCGCCGCCTGGCCGCGGGCTCGCCGCGGCCCCGGCCGGCGCGCCGGCCCAGCGCATACGTGCACGCAAGGACCGCCAGCCGCCACTGGCATCTCCACCTCCAGTGCAAATGGCTACATTTGCACGGTTAGCAGCGCGCATGGCAGCAGGATCAGGGTGGCGGGTGGCCGCCCACCTCGTGCCCGGGCGTGTCCAGGAAGGTGATGTGCTTGCTGCCCTCGGAGGACGGCGCGTCCACGGTGTACGCGCCGATGGCCTGCGTGATCCCGCCCGCCTCGCCCGCCGCCACGCGCGTCTTCCGGATGTAGTCCAGCAGCGAGGTCTGCGCAGGCCAGCACACGCGGGCCGCTCGGCGACGGCGCGCTGGCTGCAGCGCAGGCCGCCCGCGGCGCTCCCCGCCGGCAGGTTCACGCGCGCGGCAGGGCGTGCACACTGGTTTGCATGCATGCAACCAACGCCCGTACACGCTTCTGTTGCGGCGCTGTCGGCACGCACTCCTTGCCCGCCTCCCACCGGACTGCCTCGGTCGGCCTCGTCTGTTCACTCACCCCCAGAGCTATCACGCAGCGCGCCCCCGTGCGCCCGAGGGCTGCAAAAGCCGTGAGTTAGCGCAGGTCGCGCCCGGGGCTGCGACACGCAGGCAGGCGCGCAGGCGCGCGCCTTGCCGTGGTCCACGTGGCCCATGACGGTGACGACCGGCGGGCGCGGCGCCAGGAATTCCAGGTCGCCCTCCTCGATGTGGTCGACGGTCTTGCGCGCCATCTGGTCCACCGCGCCCTCCTCCATGTCCAGCACCTCCACCTCAAACTCGGCCGCCGCCAGCTTCACCGTCTCCGCGTCCAGCACCTGCGGCGCCCGCGCCAAGTCAGGCTCCCCCCCCAGTGCGCCGCCAAGTCAGGCTCCCTTCCAGCGCGCCGCCAAGTCAGGTTCACCTATAGCACAACGCAGCACCTCTTCTGCCTGACCTCTCCTCACCGGACGCCCAGGCACACAGGCAGCGGCGACCGCCCGCAGCCAGGAGCCGCGGAAGGAAGCTTGCAGGGCGGCGCAAGCGGCGTGGCGCGCCGCGCTTGCGCTGCGCGCGCGGCGCAAGGCGCGGGGCCGGCACCTGGTTGACGGCGACCATGAGGCCCTTGCGGAACAGCGTCTTGACGACCTCGCCCGGCGTCACCGCCAGCCGCGCGGCCAGGTCGCCGACCGCCATCCCGGCCTCGCCCACCTCGAAGATCTCCTCCTTGACCGGCGCCGCGTCGGCGCGCGCCTCCGCGCGCGCGCTGCGCCGCTGCTGCCGCGAGCTGCGCCGCGAGCTGAGGTCCTCCTTCTCGCGCACCTTCACGCCGCGCGCCTTGCGGCCGAAGCCCTCGTCCACCGGCTCGGCCGGGCCGCGCTTCCTGCGCGGCGCCCCAGCGCAAATTGAGCATTCGCTCGCATGCTGTCGACCTGCCTGCCGCTTGACCACAGCACGGAGCTGGCGGACCGGAGAGTGAGCACACACTGCAAAGCATTGCCTTGCCTACACCAAATAAGCTGACCACTGACAACGCGCAACACGTCAGCCGGTTGCAAGCAGCGCAAGCACACGCTGCCTGCACAAGGGAGCGCAGGAGTGGACGCAGAGCACAACAGGCAGTGCCTTTATGAAAGACGGCGCTCGCTCCCAGCACCCGCAGGTTGCCCGCAGCGCATGCACGCTCTGCAGCAAAAACTACAAGATGGGCGGGGGCCCGCACGCCAGGGAGGCTCGGCTGGGCACCGGCGCCCCTTCCCGGATGGGCACCACGGGAGCCGGCGCAGACCGAGCAGGCGGAGCCCCCCGGCGCTCGTAGCCATCAGACTGCCGGGCCGGCCTATCGTACGCCCCTCCGTCCTTGGGCGGCCGCTGCCGCAGCTGCGTGGACACGCCCAGCCGCTGGGGTGGTGGCTGCCTGACCGGCATGGCCGGCTTGGCAGCCAGGGCGGTGGGTGCAGGCTCAGCCACGCTGGGCTCGCTGGCCTCGGCTGCAGGCTCGCCCGGCCCAGGCCGCGCCTCCAGCGCGGGCCTCTCCTCCACCGCGGGCGCGCTGGGCCTTGCCACAGGCCGCTCCGGCGCGCCGCCAGGCCGCGCCGGCGCGGCCGCAGGACGCGCTTGCGCCGGCTCCAGCACCGGCTGCGCCCGGGCGTCTGGCCGCTCCGCCTGCGGCCGCTCTGCCTCTGCCCGCTCCACAGGCGGCGGCCGACGCTCGAGGACTTGCGGCGGACGCTGCCGCGCAGGCGGCGGCGCTGCACCGTTCTGCGCCGGCCTGCCATTCTGCATTGCCCGCTCACCGCCTGCAACCAACACAGTGTTCTTCACAAGGCTGCTCCATGTGCACACTGGAAGGAAGAGTGCAACATAACGACAGCCGGCAGTGATAGCCAAGCACGCACCGGCGTCGCCGCGGTTGCCCGGCGCTGACACAGGCGGCTGCTCGCCGCCTTGGCGCCGGTCTCGCCGACCCACGTCTCTGGAGCTGTTCACACGGTCGCCCTGCGCAGGCCGGTTGCCTGGTCGCCTCCCATTGGCCGGCGCGCCATTGCCGACGGGGCTCCGCGGCGGTGCAGGCTTGGGCGGCGGCCGCAATGCAGGCTTGCCCGCAAGCGCGGGCGTGTCCCCGCCACTGTCCGCGCGCACGGCCAGCTCTCGCGCGCGCTGCCTCCTGCCCGGCGCATCTATGCACAGACCGCAGCCGGTGTGCCGGTGCAGCAGCATGCTCTGCAGCAACCCATTGCTGAACATGGCGAGAGACGCTTTGCCAAGCTGCTTTGCCAGGCTGCTCCTAGTGCGCAAGGGAGCGATAGGTAACCTACCGAGTGCTTGGTGAGGGTAGCTGTGGCAACAGAAGAGAAGAGAGTGCTGTCCGTGATCGCCCTGTGCCTCTGCTGCAGTCGAGTTCTCAGCAGGCTGCTTGACGGCGCCGCCCTGCGCCGGCTGCCGATGTGGCACACCGGGAGCTCCGGGCGCGCTGCTTCACCTGCGTGCACATGCTCTGGCAAAGCCTCCACGTGCGCGTCGCGCTCTGCATCTTACTTTGCAGAGTGCTTCACGTCTCTGCACCGGCTTTGCATGCACGTCCAAGTGCGGCTCCACTGACGTGCACCGGTTGTGCAGACGTCCGGCTGCGCGACTGCGGCCGCCTGCGCAGTATGCCGGGCTGCAGACATGTGGTGAGCGCCCTGCGGCTGCACATGAGCGCTCCGCTCTGTGTGTCTAAGGGCCAGCAGCGCGGTGACGCGCTGCGGTGTGCGCGCTCAGACCGCTTGGCAGAGGCCGGGGCGTCAGCACGCGGCAGCTCTTTTTGGTCGCGCACCAGGGACGCCGTCGCGCATGCCAGGCACGCATCGCTCTCACTTAAGTCACGTGCCCATGCACCAGCTGGTGCACACCGATGTGAGCCCGGCCGCTCGCGCAGCGTGCTGTGCAGCGCAGAGTGCAGGCTCATACCAGGGCGAGGCCTCAGTGGGTTGCCCTGGGGCGCAGGCGATCGGGCGGGCCGCGGAGGCAGGTCACGCGGATGATGCCCATCGGCGTGCCACGCGTGCCGTACCGCACGCCGCGCGAGGGCGGCTGGCAGTGGGTGGACATCTGGAACTGCCTGGTGCGCGCGCCGCGGCGGCCCAGGCTTCCTGCGGCCTGGCCGCGCCGGGTTGCACAGAGTGGCCATGCGCTGCACCTTGGCGCAAGGCCTACAGTCACTCAACCACTGGCAGGCAGCGTGTAGAGACCAGCTCCGTGCTGAGCGCAGTGCTGCGGTGCAAGCAGGTGGGTCTGCTGCTGCTTCCCCCCGCTGCAGAGCATCCCGCTCCCTGGCAGGCAGGCGCTCTCAGCGGGCGCGTCGCCGTATGTGCACGCGGGTTCGGGCCCCGCATGTGAGCGGGCAGACGCGCCGCGGCAGTACCGCGAGCGGATCATCTTCCTGGGCAAGCCTATTGACGAGGAGCTGGGCAACCAGCTGGTGGCCACCATGCTCTACCTGGACACCGAGAACAAGAAGCCCATCCAGCTGTACATCAACTGCACTGGCGGCGACGTGCGCGCACCGCGCCGGCGCTGCTGCCGACAGCGCCCAAGCTGTGCATGGGCCGCCTTTGCTCGACCACACATTGCTTGCTGGCCGGTGCAAGCGTCCGTGGCCGCGTGCGGTGCATGCAGCGCGTGCCTCAGGCTGCGCTGTTACAAGCGGAACGGGGCGCCCTGTTCGGTGGCGATGCTAGGGAATGATACTGCCCTTGAATACCCAAGACCATCGTTACCCTAGATCCGGGAGCGCACGCGCAGGTGGTGCCCTGCCTGGCGCTGTTCGACACCATGAAGTACATCGGCAGCGACGTGGGCACCGTCGGCTTCGGCGCATGCATGGGCATGAGCGGCTTCATGCTGGCCATGGGCGCGAAGGCGCGCGCCCCGCGCGGCGGCGCCCTGCTCGCGCGCTCGCGCGCATGCTCTCCCCGCGTGTATCCGGCCGGAACAGGCAGGGATCGGTGTCGGCTGCATAGAAGCCTGTGCTGGTCTGGGGCTGCGGCCAGGGCGCTCGCGGGCGCCACGGCGGCGGGTGGAAGCTGAGAGAGTCCCTGCCAGTCGAGCGAGGTGCATGCAGTAGTTGCGGCCGGTGACTGATTGTGGTACAAGCGCTGGGACAGGGGCGCATCGTAAATGCGTCCGCCATGCCGGCCTGGCATGCCTGCCCGTGCCGGCAGCAGAGGGGGTGGGGGCGCCAAGGCCGGGGCTGCGTGCGCGGCAGGGCAAGCGGTACGCGCTGCCCAACACGCGCATCATGCTGCACCACCCGTCCGGCTCGGCGCGCGGGCAGGCGAGCGACATCCACAACGAGGCGCGCGAGCTGATGCGCCTGCGCAACTACGTCAACCAGGTCCTCTCCTCCGCGACCGGGCAGTCCGTGGACAAGGCGCGCCGCTCGGGCAGCGCGGGGTCGCGCGCGGCTGCACCACACATAGGCTGGCCGGCATGAAGCCGTGAGTTCATCTGGTTCTGTGATGATCATCATTCTGCTGTACATTGTCATGTGGCATCTCATTACAACATCCTGGTGCTCCCCTGCGGACAGAGTGCGCACCTGTTGGCCTGTCTTTGAGCTCCTGTAGGCCGCGCCTGTTGCCTGCCAGTGTGGGCCAGCACGGCGGGTCTTGGCTGGGCGGCCTGACGCGAGGGCGAGCGGCGCAGATCCAGCATGACTTCAACCGCAACAAGTACTTTGACACGTCTGAGGCCCTGGAGTACGGCATCATTGACAGGGTCATCAAGCCGCCGCGCACGCGGGTGTTGGGTGTCTGAAGGGGACTCAAGAAACAAATGTAAATAGTGTAGGGCGCCGACAATTCCACGCCCTCTTTGTCATGCATAATTGCGACGTGCCATTCGTAACATACACATGCAAACTGCATGCGATCAGCAGGGCTGGAGTCGCACTCAAACTTGACAAGAGTCTCTGCCACCCACATTTTTACAACGCAGCTCACTCGTTGCAATCTTGAGCCCATGACAAGCCTACATGTGCCCCTATGTCCTCCCACGTCACGTGACAGAGTTGTGCACAAGTGCGTCACAATGCAGGGCCAGTTCTCATTTTACGGGTCCTCACATGCTCCACACTCATTGTGTGTCTACTATACAAAGTGATGTACAGCCCCGCGTCACAATGCGCAGCACGCAAAGGCAAACACACTACATGCCTCCGCCCAGACTCAGCGCAGGCAGATGCCTCTGCGGCGCGGTCCTGGGGAGCACGCGCCTCACGCCCGCTGCGCGGCCACGCTGGAAGGGGGTGCGCCGCGCACCGGGCCGCTCAGCCCGTGCCGCCCTGGCCACAGCGCCCATGGTGAACTGCAGCCCTTCCAGCGGCGGGAGGCCGGGCGGGGGAGCGGCGGCGGCGGCGACGCCGCCCCTCGCGCGTGAGCGCTCCCTCCCGGGCGCCGCAGGCCCCTCCACGCCCAGGGCCGCCGAGCGCAGGAAGCTCGACGCGCTCAGCGGCGCGCCGCGCGCCCACGAGTCCACCGTCCACACCTCCAGGTAGTTCCACAGCGCGCGGCCCAGGTTTGCCTGCATCTCATGTACCGCGGCGCCTGCTCTCGCCGGCGCGCGCGCCGCGGGCGCCTGGGTCGCCTCCGCCCGCTGAGCTGCGCCCGGCACGCACACGCAGCGCGCGGTCAGCGGGAGACGGCGGGCTGAAAGCATGGTCCAGCACTCCGCAGGCAGGTGCTTGACAGCGCGGCGCCACGGCAGCGCACCTGCGGCCTGCTCCGCTGCGCCTGCTGCCGCCAGGTCCTCCCTGCGCAGCGCAGCGCAGTCAAGGCTGAGGCAGGCGTGGTGGACAGCAGTGCAAGCCACTCAGCACGCCGGGCGAGCGTGCCTGCGCTGGGCAAGCTGCGCGGGAAAGGTGTGGGCAATCAGGTTGGCCAGCCGCCTGCACACGCCTGCGCGGCAGCACTGCACCTCTGGGCCCCGCTCTGTTGGTTCCCACAGGCGCATGGACCTCCTTGTGGAGCGCCATAAGTAGAAACAGAAAGCAAGCGGACCTGGCGTGGTGGTCGACAGCTGCTGCCTGCACAGCGGGCAGAGCGTGGCCTTGGCGAGCCAGGTCTCGTAGCAGACTCTGCAAAAGTCGTGCCCGCAGGTGCCTACTACTGGGTCCACGAGCAGGTCGATGCAGATTGCACATGAAAACTCGCCGGCGTCGAGCTGCGCGTGGGCCGCCTCCAACGTGCCGCTCATGGCTGCCGCTCCTAGCTGTGTGCCTACAGGTAAGTGCAACACTTGCCTGGCCTGGCGTTCTCCCAACTTGGTAGGTCTCTCGGGGCACGAGGTAGGGCTGGCGCTCAGGTGTGCCCAGGTATGCTGACTCGACCCAGAAGTGCGTGAGAGACAGAAAGCGGAGCGCCTGGAGAGCACATCACTGTTCATATTCAGCCTGCGGTAGCAGAGTAAGGCAATATGCCGGGCCCGACTGCGACGGTGGAGTATGGCAGCGATGGGGTCGCTATCGTCTGCCTACAGAACCCGCCCGTGAACGCGCTGCACCCCGCAGGCGCGCGCACCGCGTCAAGCTGCCACGCGCAGGCGCTGCCGGCTGGGGCACCGAGTTTTGCGCAGCCGGCGGAGCCTCTTTTTGCGTCCTGGGTTCCTTCCGTGTGCACGGCAGAAACGTCTTGGGGCTGTCAGCCGTCTGCTGGCCCAAAGTAGTTACTGCACAGCCTGCTGGCAGGCGGTGTAACTTGCTTGCGCGCTGACTGCGTGTTCGCCCTGCAGTGCTGAGCGGCCTGTTCGACCGGCTGCGGGAGGCGCACTCCCGCGCGGACGTAAAAGCGATCGTTGTGACTGGCGCCAAGGGCAAGTTCAGCGCCGGCTTTGACATCAACGAGTTCGTCAAGCAGGCCGGCGGGGGCGGGATTGACAGCACGTGCGCCCCCACGCACAGCCAAGCAAACTGCCTGGCAGTGCTCGCTCTCTCCTGTGTCTCAGGCACCTCTGCGAGCACTGTGTGCCGCCTCACAGCCTGCATACGGTGCCACACGCTCCTGCAGTGTCGTCTGGCGTTGTATCGCCCCACAGGCCCCTCCAGCGGTGCCTGGTGTGCCTGGTGGACAGAGCCAACGGAGCCAATGCGCGGCTGCACAGGATTAATGACAACTTCTGCGAGCTGCTGGAGAGCGGCCCCAAGCCGACCGTGGCAGCCATCGAGGGCGTGGCCCTGGGCGGCGGCCTGGAGACAGCCCTGGCGTGCAACGCGCGGCTGTGCTCCCCAGGTGCGGCCACCCACGCTCGGTGGGTGGCTGTGATGTGCGTTACCGAGAAGGGTGCTGGCTGGCACTGCCTGCGCATGGTGCGCGCGCCAAGTACCTGAAGGTTGCGGGCACTGTGCACACCCTTGCACGAGGCGGCCCGCCGGCAGCGTGTCGGCCCCGCTTCCTGGCAGACCTCACCGCCAGCGGCCGCGCAGGCACCAAGCTGGGCCTGCCGGAGCTGCAGCTGGGCATCCTGCCGGGCTTTGGCGGCACGCAGCGGCTGCCGCGCCTGGTGGGCCTGCAGACGGCGTGCCAGATGATGCTGACCAGCGCGCCCGTCAGCGCCGAGAAGGCGCTCAAGGCGCGCACATGGGGTTAGGGTAGGGTTAAGAACCTACTGTACAGCACTCTTACACCCCGGGTGCCTTGCGCTGCGCCTGCCATGCAGTATGGCGGTGCCTGTGCACTGGCTTTGCGCCCGCAGTCGGTGCGGTCATAGGTGCGTCAGGGCGAGTCAGCTGTATCGCTGTCTGCATGCCTTGCGCACTGTCATAGTTGTCACGTCAGCTCAGAAAATACGCTGCGGTACTGCTGGCATGGTGCCGCAGTTGTGCCTGGTCGACGGCATGGTGCCGCGCGGGCGCCTACATCTCATGATTTCATGACATGGGGCTAGTGCTGCAGCTGGGCCTGGTGGACGGCGTGGCGCCGCGCGAGCGCCTGCTGGCGGACGCGCGGCAGCTGGCCGCGGAGATCGCCGCCGGCACCAAGCCACGCCAGTTCACGCTCTACCGGTGCGCCCGCGCCCGCGCCACCGGCCGGCCCGCCGTTCGGTGTCAAGACACAGTGCTGCGGCGGGGGCGGGCGCGCCTCGCTGCATGGTATTGCACTCGCTCAACAGCATGGGGCGCAGCAGCGGGGAAGCAGCATGTCCACGGGAAACACAGTGTGGACATGCCACAGGGACAGCTCCCAGCTTGACAGACTGATAGATTGCACAAGTTACATGTAGTGCAAGTTGCACAAGTGAGCTCCTGAGCAGTGGAGATTAGGTATTGAGTGGTGTTTACTTTTGCACGCTTTGCAAGAGTGCGCAACGGCTGGCGCGCAGCACGGACAAGCTGGAGGCGCTGGGCGAGGCGGTGGCGATCGTGGACTTTGCGCGCGCGGAGACGCAGCGCCGCGCGCCGCACCTCACGCACCCGCTGCTCTGCCTGGACGCCATCCGCTTTGGCGTGGAGCACGGCGGCCGCGCCGGCCTGCGCAAGGTGCGACACGGCTGTGCCCAAGTCCGACTCCTGCCGTTGCCTGCATGACGCCAAGCATCGTCTGTACTGCTGCGTCTCGCACCTGCCAGTGTTCACCCATGATCTGTGCGCGCCTCAACATTCATTCCGCATGCTCGTGCGCACCTCAAAGTCTCTGGCGGCATGCTCAGCATCACACGCCTGGAGCACAAAAGCTGGCACCTGCGGTTGCGACCCGGCTGCACTGGCGGCGCACCGAGCGGTCAGGATGGCAGGCCGGCCGCACCGCGTGTCCGCATGGCGCTCAGTCGCGTTACACCTCTTGCCTGTCTCTCTTGCCCCACACTTGTTGCCCAATAGACTGTCGTGAAGAGCCCAGCGCGGCGCGGCGCGGCAGGAGGCGGAGGCGTTCGCCAAGGCCGCGTCGCTGGACACGCACAAGGCGCTGGTGCACATCTTCTTCGCGCAGCGCGCCACGAAGAAGGCGCGGCCGCGGCCCTGCGCCGCGAGCACGCGTGCAGCGCACTCTGTTTGGGAGCCGCGGGGTCAGCATCGAACCCGCGCCTCGAGCATGCGCGCAGCGCACTCTGTCGGCGAGCAGCAGGGTTCGCATCATACGCATGCAGCGCGTGTGCGAGAGCGGACATGCCTGCAATTGCCTCGAGGCCTGACGCGAGTGCTCCTGGGGCTTCGGGAGCGCGCCAGAGTTGACGAGTTACCAGCTGTTGTGTGCCTGGCTGGGGGAGCGCGAACGCGTCTGCAACAGCAGCGCCGGGTCTAGCAGCCCACCTGGTGCCGCCTTCCCGCTGCGCCGGGCCGAGCGCCGGCCGCGCGCGCAGGTGCGCGGCGTGACCGACGCCGGCCTGAAGCCGCGGCGCATCAAGCGCATCGCGGTGCTGGGCGGCGGGCTGATGGGCAGCGGCATCGCGACCGCCAGCGTCCTGGCCGGCGTGGAGGTGCTGCTCAAGGAGATCAACGACAAGTTTCTGCAGGCGCGCACCCTTACCCTATCCTGGACTGCAGCGTGCCCCCTGGCGCCCAGGCCAGGTCTCTCATGCTGTCACAAATGGAGTCGCGGCCAGGGTCCCCACACAGTGCGGCGGAGTGCACAGCTGCTTGAAAGCGCTGGCAGCGCCGCACATGCTGTCCTCGTGTGAGGTGCTATGAAGTGCCCGTTCATAAAGGGGCGCTTCGCAAAGAGGCAAGGCGCCGGTCGGCGATGTGCGCACCAAAAGGCCGCCGGCGCATCGGGTGCCGCTGTGGGCACCGAAGGGTCGCCAGCGCGCTGGGCGCTGATGCCTTGCGTGAGCGCGGGGCTGGCCGCGCAGGCGGGCCTGAAGCGCGTGGAGGCCAACATCATGAGCCGCGTCAAGAAGGGCAAGATGAAGGAGGCCGCCGCCAAGGCCGCGCTGGGCCTGCTCACCGGCACGCTCACCTACGACGACTTCGGCTCGGTCGACATGGTGCGCGCCGGCGCCCGCGGCGCCCCGCAGCCGCGCTGCCGTGTGCGGCGTGCGCGGCCGCGGGCCTGGAGCACGAGCAGCGGCGGGGCTGCGAGTGAAGGCAGCACTGCGGCGGCGCGCTGTCGCGGCGCGAGGGCATGTCCGCACCAGGCATGCGTGGCGATCATGCGTAGAGTGTACGATAATTGGCCTCATGCCATGTGTTAGCAGGCCAGCTGTGGCTTCTGCAATGCGGCTAGTTCGCACGCTGCGCGTCATCGCGCACGCGCGATCGAGCGCCGCGCCCGGCCGGCGCGCAGGTCATCGAGGCCGCGCTGGAGGACGTGGGCCTGAAGCAGAAGATCTTCGCAGACCTGGAGGCGGCGTGCCGCCCAGACGCCATCCTGTCCACCAACACGTCCACCATCGACATCTCGCTGGTGGGCGCCAAGACGAAGGCGGCCGGCCGCATCGTCGGCGCGCACTTCTTCTCGCCCGCGCACATCATGCCGCTCCTCGAGATCGTGCGCACGCCGGAGACCTCCAAGCAGGCGCGCGCGCCCTGTCCCTAACCCTATACCCTACCCTTGCCCTGCACGAAGAGGCTCTGCGCGCACCCGCCCAATGCTGCCTGTCTGCCGCCGGGCAGTGCTGCGCACCGTGTGCCTCGCCGGTGCGGGCCGCCTGTTTGCGTGCGCCGCCGCGCTGTCAGCCTCGCGCCGCTCGCGCCCTGCTCGCGCGCATCGGCGCGTCTGCCGACGCCGTTCGCCGCGTCCGAATGCCCCGCCCTGTCCTTCGAGCACTACACCGTGGCGCTGCTGCCTGCTGGCGCGCGCGCTGAGGCCGGCAGTGGATTGCAGGTCGTCCTGGACACGCTGGAGTACGGCAGCGCGATCAAGAAGACGCCTGTCGTGGTCGGCAACTGCACCGGCTTTGCGGTCAACCGCGTGTTCTTCCCATACACGCAGGCGCGGCCGCCGCCCGCGCCTCACTCTAGCCCCATCCCGGGCAAGTGCACATGCGGGACCGCTGGACATCGCGGAAGCCTGTGCCAGTATTCTTTTTAGGTTTAGCTCGCGTCCTGCGCGAGTCGCTCTCCGCCAGTCACATCAGAGCGCTTGCACCCAGGCCCGGCGCACTCCTGGGGGCGAGCCCGTTTGGGCCCTGCTGCGCGCTGAGGCTGATTGCGCGCGTGAGAAGGACAGCTGATATAATGAGGATGGTGTGTGGGAATGCGGCAGGCGGCCTGCATGCTGGTGGACCTGGGCGTGGACCCCTACACCATCGACAAGGCCATCCAGTTCGGCTTCGGCATGCCGATGGGGCCCTTCCGGTGCGCGGGGCCGGGGGCCGCGGACTGGCTTACGTGCCTTGCTTACAGAGAGGCTGCCGGCGAGCGCTGAGCTCCTTGCCATGCATGCGCCGTCATGCACCGCGCCCTGCGAGCCGCGCAGCCGCGCCCGCGCAGCCGGAGCGACCCGGTCAGCACAGACTCGGCGCCGGCGCACACGCTCGGCCACCCCGTGCATGCGCTTTTCGGGCACTGCTTCGGACCCCAAGGTCACTTGTTGCATGGGTAGTCGGAAAGGAAAGGACAGGAAACTTTGAGCGCTGCCCTGAGAGCTGCGCGCGCGCGCGCGCAGGCTGAGCGACCTGGTCGGCGCGGACATCGGCCTGCACGTGGGCCACAACGTGGCCGGCTCGTTCGGCGAGCGCACGTACCCCTCGCGCATCATCCAGGCGCTCGTGGACGCCAAGCGCCTGGGCGAGAAGACCGGCGCCGGCTTCTACAAGTTCGATGCGCGCCGCAAGGCCGCGCCCGACTCGGAGCTCGCGCCGTTCGTGGAGCGCTCGCGCAAGGCGCGCGCGCGCCTTGCGCCCCGCCGGCCGAGCCGGGACTCTGTCGACGGCAGGCCGGGCGCGTCACGTGATGGCGACTCACTGGAACAACGAGGTTCAAGTCATGAACATCGAGTCTCTCTGCAGTTGGCACAGCTGAAACAGAACGGCTGCGTGACGGGGATGTCCGCGGCGCGCGCAGGAGGCGGGCCTGATGAAGGGCGGCAAGCCGCCCGCGTTCGGGCCGCAGGACATCATCGAGTTCATCTTCTTTCCGGTCGTCAACGAGGGCTGCCGTGTGGTGGCCGAGGGCATCGTGGACAAGCCGGCCGACCTGGACGTCGCCACCGTGCTCGCCATGGGCTTCCCGCCATACCGGCGCGCCCCGCCCCCGGGCGCGTCGGGTCTAGCGCGGCGGGCAAGCCGGCCGACCTGAAGTCGTCAACGTGCACGCCACGGGCGAAAATATAGCCCGTGCCTCATTCTCAGGGACCACAGAGTCCACCATGCACGTGTCAAGATGGATCTCCTCAAACTGGCGGCTATCGTGACGTCATACATGTTTCCGCAGCCTCCGCTCGGTCCCGATCGGTCTGGCACGCGCCACATCCGCATACATGACCGCTCACACTGCCGGCGCCCGGGCGCGCAGGGGCGGCCTGATCAAGTGGGCGGACCTGGTGGGCGCCAAGCATGTGGCGGCGCGCCTGGGCGCCTGGGCGGAGCAGTTTAAGGGCGCGGGCCTGGATGGCTTCTTCCGGCCGTGCGAGTACCTGGCCAAGGCCGCGGCGGCGGGCACCGCGCTCAGCGCGGGCGTCCCGGCCGCCTCGCGCATGTAAGCATGCAGGCGGGGCGCCGGGCCGTGGCTGCGGCGGTGGGCGTCGCGGCCAGCGCGGGCTGACGTATATGAGTGCGCATATGAGCCATTGCTTGTTGGTTGAGCGCGGGCCTAGGTAGGCAGCAGCGGGCGCTGCGCTCGCCGCGCACGTTGCGGCAGCACCGCGCATACGCGAACAGAGGTGGCTGCCTGCGGGCCGGGCGTGCGCTGGGCGTGAGCCGAGCAGTGGTGTGCCATGGGCCTGGCGGGTTGCCTTGAGGCCATCGAGGCAGCGGCAAAGGACTTTGCATGCCGCGCGGGCGACCTCGGCGCCGCAGCATTTGCAAGTTCAGTCTGTAGCTCGGGCAGTGGCCGGGAGGGCAGGGCCTTTCTGCGCTTAAGACTGACTGCAGGGCCGACCCACGACTTTTGGTGAGGCGAGCCAAAAACTGTGCCGCCCTTGAAAGCTCAGCAGGGAGCTGCTGCCGGCGTGTGCATGCGTGGGGCCGAGCGCAGCGAGGGTCATGGGTGGGGTGTGCCGTGTAGTGCTGGTCTGGTAGGCGCGGCTGGTGTTGCAGTGGTGCTGTGTGTGTTGCTGTGCTGTGTGTGTAGCTAGGACGGTGCTAGGACAGTTGGGCTGTCTGCCCACCCGGCGTGCTGATCGGCTCAGGGCCACTTCTACTTCCCCGTGCTCGCACCGCGCCATCAGGGCTAACTGAGCCGATTAATTGCGTCTGGCGGCTTGTATGTCGCCAGTGTGCTGCGTGCAGCATATGGAGTTCTTTGGCCAGGCATTTGCATGTCTTTAGGCAGTCTTGGAGGGGTCAGGTGTAGGTGTAATGCTCGGATGTGTATAGGAGGGTGCAAAGCTATGATGGTTGTTTCAGGCTGTCCCTGTTACATTGATTTTGACTAAAAATGGTGAAAAGTTGGCATGCGCTTGGACGTCTGACCCAACACCTGCAACCTAAAGGGTACCAACCACAAACAATTCCATGCATTCAGGATCCTCAGGGGCCTCAACACTGCGCAAACAGGAAAGTAGGTGATCCACTGCATGAAGGAAAGTAGTGATCCACTGCATGAAGCATGCATGGCCTGCGTGCCCATCATGCATGGTCCCGAGCGCTTGCAACCTAGCACCTCTACAACGCATCAGAATGTCTGATGTCGACACAGCTAATGGCCCTCCACTGCTGCGGACTGGCACAACACTGGCCACCGCTGCCAGCTGAACACAAAACCTTGCCGCACGCAGCGACCCTGCCAGCTGGCGACCCAAGCAGCATCTGAGGCAGCACGAGCCCGTTCGGGGCGACCTATTGCAAGGGTGTCTATATGCAGCCCATCCCTTGTTGGCAAAGTCCTAAGGTACCTAGTCAGAGCCATTCGCACCCCTGTCTTGGAAAACAAGTCACTGACGTCATACCACAGCCACACGTCTCCCAGCCAAGGATATGGACAGGTGTATGACAAAGTCCCGCTCCACCCAACCAGTTGGAACATAACACGTTGTCTGTGCAGCACGCCAGACTGACACAGGCCCACAGCAACGCCACTGGTGCCGCCGTCAGCAAGACAGCACACTCACTCCAATCTCAATCAACCTTCTTTGTCAGCACATTTCAGTCCGGCCACGGAATCGTCTCACACACGCCTACTTATGCAGCCTCCGCAGGCCTTCAGGCCTTACCCCGAAAATTGATGCTGTCCTCAGCATGAAGCAGGCCGTGCAGCGCACGCATCGACATCAAGCAGCCACAGGCGGCTGCCCCGGCACGGCCCCGGCCGCTCAGAACAGCCCCGAGCGCATGGCCAGCGAGCCCGCGGCGGCCACCGCGGCGGTCAGCGCGGTGACGGCCAGGTGCGCGTCGCCGACGAGCGCGGCGCCGCCGCGCCCGATCGCGCCCAGCAGCTGCCGCGTCACCGCGTTTGGCTCCACGCGCGCCGCGGCCAGCTCACGGCCCAGCTCCAGGCCGCGCTCCCACAGGCCCGCGCGCTCGGCGGCCGCGATCAGCGCGTTAAACACGTGCACGCTGGGCGACACGCCGGCCAGGCGCATGCGGCCGCGCACGCCGAGCGCGCCGCGCACGTCGCCCGCCAGGCTGTACGCGGCGATCAGGCCGGTGTACGCGTAGTCGCGCGGCGGCCAGCCGGCCGCGAGCAGGGCGGCAAACACGGCCTCGGCCGCCGGCGGGTCGGCCGCCAGGCCGTGCGCGGCAATCAGCGTCTCGAACGACGCGGCGTCGGGCGCCGGGATGCGCGCGAACAGCGCGGCCGCATCAGCCGCGCGCCCGGCCTTGGCGAGCGCGGAGAGCGCCGTGTTGAGCATGACCGTGTTGGGCGACAGGCCCAGGCGCTCGGCGCGCTCGAGCATGCCGAGCGCCTGCGCCCAGCGGCCCGTGCGCTCGTACGCGAGCATCATCGCGCCGCACACGACCTCGTTCACAAGGCCCTTGGCGGCGCGCGGCGGGCCGCGGCCGGCCCACGCCGCCGCCTCGCCCGGCCGCGCGGTCAGGCGCGCGGGCGCGCGCCGCTGCGGGGCCGCCGCGCCCGCCTCCGCGGCGCCGCCGACCGGCGCCGAGAAGAAGCTGAAAGGCTCCGCTGCGGCCGACAGGCCGCGCGCGGCCGCCGCAGCTGCAGCGGCCGCGTCGGCACCGTTGACCTGGCCGGGCAGGTCGTCCGGCAGCGCGCACGCGTCGCTCGTGCTCGCGCTGCTGGGGCTGCTGCTGGCCAGCACCTGCTCCGCCAGCAGCATGGGCATTGCGCTGTAGCTGCCCGCCCGCTCCACGCCCGGCTCCGCCTCAGGCCCCCCGCGCTCCGCGCGCCGCGCCTGGCCGACCTCCAGGCCGCTCGCGGGCGTCACGATGGGCCCCCAAGCGCTGAGGAAGTGGTTGAAGCCCAGGTCCAGCCGCGGGCCCGCCTCAAACCCTGGCAGCGGCCCCGCGGGATACCCCGGCACGGGCGCCGGCGCCGCGCCGCCGGCGTCGCCGGCGTCGTCGCCGCGGCCCTCCGCGGCTTCCCACGCTGCCGGATCAGCGGTCTGGAGCCCCGCGCCCTGCTCGCCGCCCAGCGCGGCCGCCGCAAGCGCCTCCGCCTCCAGCTGCCCGAAGACCTGCTCGGCAAGCGCGCACTCGCCCTGCTCGCCCATGGCCTTGAGCAGCGCGGAGTAGGTGTACGCATTGGGCTCCACATGGCCGCCAGGGCCCTCGCGGCGCATGGCGCCGAGCGTGTCCAGCGCGCGCGCCCACTGCCCGCCATTGCCCAGCGCGGTCACCAGCGCCGTGTACGTGCGCACGTTCGGCCGCACGCCCGCCTGCGCGCGCGCCGGCTCGGGTCAGTCCGTGCGCGCAAAGCCAGCACCTGCAAGATGCGCAGCCCCTGCACAGGCCTGGCCTCCCCCGACACTGAATAAGTTAGGTGCCCCCACAGTCGCGTGCATGCAGCACATACGACAACGGCGTGTCACCCCAGCCCAGTGACCCGGTCAGCGCACAGCTAAGACGCAGTCCCAACTCTGGACGCGGCGTGACCCAGCCCATGGAGCTAAAGGCGCGCCTGCAGCATCCAGGCCACGACGCGCTCCGCGCGCTGCCACTGCCCGTCCGCGCCCAGCGCAGCCACGAGCGCGGTGCAGGAGACGACGTCCGGGCGCACGCCGCCCTCCAGCATCTCATCAAACAGCGCGACCGCGCGCTCCCAACGACCGCCCGCCGCGCACGCGCTGATCGCGGCCGCATATGCGTGGCCTGCACGCCGCACGCGCGCAGATGTCAGCTACGGCAAAAATGCCTCCAATCCCCGTGCAGATCAGGCACGGAACAAAGGCATGGCTTGCAACAACCCACTCATGCGCTCACTTGTCCACAGCATGCCTGCATGATGCGGCACAAGCACAATAAAAAACGTGCAAGGCCACCGCTCAGGCACAACGCCCAGTCTCTCACGTGCATTCGAGCTGAAGCAAACACAACCGCAGCTTCACTGACATATGCCTTGCAAGCAGCGGTGGGGCGGGCCAGAACGACATGCACACATGCAGGGCCGCACCTGTCGGCCGGCAGCCGGCGGCCTCCATGTCGGCCCAGACCTCCAGCGCGCGCGCCCAGCAGCCGCCCTCAGCGGCCGCGCGCATGGCCGCAGTGAAGGCGTGCACGCTGGGCGCCAGGCGCGAGCCCGGCGGCGCGGCGCGCATGCGCTCGTACATGGCCAGGCTGCGCGCGGTGTCGCCCTTGCGCGTCGCTACCTCGATCAGCGTCGTGCACATGCGGCAGTCCGGCTCGCAGCCGGCCGCCTCCGCATGCTCCCACACCTGATGCGCCCGACCGCTCCACGTCACGGGCTGCCCCTTTGTGCCCTGCAAACCAGCGACACATGAAAAAGCTACACATGGGGCACATGCGAGTACAGTGCTAGCCCCCATGCAGCATGCAAACACTCTGCCAACCCCATGCAGCATGCATGGCCACACACTGGAACACCCCTTTCTGAGTGGGCACGGACCTGGAGGGCGCGGTCGACCAGGCCGGCCGACAGCGCGGCGCGCATGGCCGCGGTGTACGTGAAGACGGTGGGCGACAGTCCGGCGCCGCCCTCCCTCACGCGCGCGCGCATCCAGTCGTAGATGTTGAGCGCGCTCAGGGCCTGCGCCGCGCCACGATGCCAGTGAGGTGATACGCGCAACCGCACAGCACACACAGCAGGATTCCAAACGCGCTCAGTGTGAGTACAAGGCTGTCGACGTGTCGATACGTTGATAACCAAACAGCACGCTGCATACATGCAAGACCTGTGGCCTGAAGCGACTGCGCAGCATGCCAGCCCGTGGCGCCCACCTGGCCGTGCTGCGCGCAGACGCGGATGAGCGTGGTGCACAGGCGGTCGTCGGGCGCGTGGCCCAGGCCCAGCAGCCACTCGTGCAGCAGCAGCGCGCGACGCCAGGTCGCGCGGCTCCGGCCCAGCGCGCCCACCAGCTTGTCCAGCTCGCGGTTGTCCAACTTGCCAGCGGCAACCTGCGCCCCCGCCCGCACCTCTGGCTCAGCCTTCCAAGCCTTGTGACTGGCAGCGAACTGTGAGTGGGTCACGTCACAGCACCGACCTCCCAATACAGCAACTGCGAGGCTTGGAGCCCCCTTGCAGCTTGGCGAGGCGCGCACGCACATACACTCACCCACTCAACGTGCAGCAAACGCGCAATGCACACAAAGTGCGCGGCAGCACTGTGTAGAGCGCATGCGAGTGCAGGCAAACATATAAAAGTATGCTGCAGGAGGCGCACCTTGTGCGCGGGCGGCAGGTCGACACTCAGGTTGGGATCCAGTAGCCGATAGAGCGCCGGCGGCAGCGGGCCGGGCGCCTCCGCTGCATAGCCCAGTGCCTGTCGGGCAGCCGAGCGCACACGCTCACCTAGGGCCGGCGTGCAGCACCCACAGGATGGTTCTGGGAGACAGCAAACTGATGCAGGAAGCTTCAGAAGTGCTGTGTCACAGCAGCGTGGGCGACAGCGGGCGCAGGCGTGCAGTACACGCAGCGCGGGCGGCCGCGGGCCACCCCACCCACTGGCAGGCACTCGGTACTCCAAGGCCATGCTGGGGATGCAACGTCACCACAGCAGGACACACCTGAAAAGTCGGCTCCACGGCCAGCCGCTGCTGCCCCGCCCGCCTCTCGAGCACGGCCGGCGTGCTGACCGAGGGCGCGCTGAAGCTGTTCCGCCGCTGCGAGCTCGGAAAGGCTGCAGTCCCGCCGCGGGCCCCACTGTGCCCCACGAACGGCTTCTGCCCGAACGTGGCGCTGCCCCGGGCCGACGACACATTGGAGGAGCTGGTGCTCGCCGGCTCGGCCAAGAAGCTGTGCAGGCCCCGCGTAGCGAGCGCCATGCTGCCCCCTCAACGCCTGGGAGTATGCTGTTGAGGCTACACTGTTGCTAGCGGTGCTCAGGCGTCCGCTGCTGCAGCCCACACGATGTTTTGAGTGCAGCCGCGGAGCGACGGAAAGAGCTGTGTGCAGAGGCGTGGCCAAAGCAGGGCTATTCCCTATATCGATGGGCTCTGCAAGCTGGGTGCCCTACCCTACCCTAACCCTATACCCTACCTTTCCTCGCACTGCTCAACATCTCCTCGAAATGCAAGTCCATCGGTGGCCCATCACAGGTGGTAAGCCCGCACAACATTCCTAGCAGCATCCATTTGGGTCGCCAGGAGCCGTGCCCCCCTCATCACCCTTCTCGCCTGGCACCTCTGCGCCTTGTCTGGCCTGGGGGCGTGCGCTGCGACGGCCATGGTAGCGCCTGAGGGCTAGCCGTGCGGCCTGGGCGCCCTGGCACCCCGGGCAGCGGCGCTATGAAGGCGAATGCGTGCGCGGCTGGCGGCATCTGTGCGCTGGGCCTCCTGCTGCTGTGCTGCCAGAGCGCTGGGCGCGAGTTTCCGAGCGATGCGGCGAGCCACGGCGGGGCGGTGCGCGGCTGTCGCCGCATGCTCGACCGGCGGGCTTTTGCTCTGTGTTATTTTCCACGCCTGTCAGCCGTTGAGGCCAAGCGTGCCAGGCTGACCTGCCTGCTTGATCCACTATCTACTCGTGTGCACGGCTTGCCGCGCAGGTTACCAGTAATCCAAAGGCCACCGTGACAGAGGAAGGCACCGGCCTGGTGCCGGCCTTCGTGAAGAGCTTTGTGATGGTGAGAGCTTGGCTGAACGGCTCGCTCGCGCTACCGCATGCCGTCTCGCTCCTTGTTTTTGCTGCTGTGTGTGTCGCGCGTTCACGTGCTTGTGAGAGGTCTAAAATGAGCGCTGCGGGGCTCGCCGGAGCTCCCGCGCCGCTATGCAGCAGCGTATCGCAGTCTGCACATGAGACGGGTCAATCCGCAGCATGCACCTCCTGCATGAGGCCCCTGATGTGTTGAGTGCTGCATACCAGCACGGTCGTCAGCCACTGGTGAGGGCTGCGCCAGCAGCGCCCGTCCTGCGGCAGCGGTCGCTCCTGAAGCTTGCTCTGTTCTGGCGCGCCTGTGGGCCGGTGATCAGGCCTGATCTGCCGCTCTGCTGTCCCGCCGTCGGCCCTGCAGCTCAGGCCTGACCACCACATGTGAGCAGTCTACAGGCTGGTCTGTGGGTGTCATTGAAGGGCATGCCCTCTCCATGGCCGCCGCCTGGAAGCAGGGCGTCTGCATGTGACCCTACACCTTCCCTGCGCGCAGATAATCGTGACCGAGGTCGGCGACGAGACCTTTATCATCGCAGCCATCATGGCCATGCGCCACCCGCGCATCGTGGTCTACGCCGGCGCCATGACCGCCCTGTTCTGCATGACGGTGCGCCGCCCGGGCCCCTCCTGCCGCCGCGCTTGCGCTGCGCCCCGCGCGCCGCACGCACCACAGCCTCTGCGCCTGCGGCCTCGCCAGCGCCTGCCAGGCGGCAGCGGGCGTGCACCTTACCCTAACCCTACCCTATGCATGCGCGGCAGATCATCTCCACCGCGCTGGGCGTCGTGCTGCCCAACCTCATCTCGCGCAAGGCGACGCACCACGCGGCGTCCGTGCTGTACGTCATCTTCGGCGTGCGCCTGCTCTGGATCGCCTGGCGGTCCAAGCCGCAGGACAGCAACCAGGCGCGCGCGGCGCCCGCCGTGCGTGCAGGGGCTCGCATGCGCCTGGACAGAGCCTGGCAGCAGCGACACTCGCGGGTGTACATGGTGCAAGTGCTGCGCGGCGCGTCCCTGCCTAAGCGCTGCGCTTTGACGCCATGCGCGCATGCGCTGCCCGGCGGCGGCCGCGAACGCTGGCACGAGGCGGAGGCAGGGCTGAGCACCGCACCACGCACACACCCATGTCGGGCTGCTTAGATTCGCACGCTGCGCATGCGCCACGAGCGGGCGGCGGAGCTCGAGAGCGCGCACCTGAGGAGGCCCAGGACGCCGAGGCCCAGCTGAGCGAAGCGGATGGCCGAGGGAGTGCAGCCTTCATCATTGTGTTGGGTCGCGCCCTGTGCGCGCGCTCGCACCAGCGCGGGCGTGGTGCCGGTGCAGCTGGGGACTGCGGCAGGCTGGGGACCGCGGCAGGCCTGAGGACTGGGGCAGGCCGAAGCTGAGGGCTGCGGCAAGTTGAGGCCTGCAGCAATCTGAGACTGTGGCAGGCTGAGGACTGCGGCAGGCGCAAGGACTGCGGCAGGTGACGCAGGCCACAAAAGACGAGGCGCAGGCCCGGCCCTGCTCCTGGCCGCCCGGCGCGGCCGCCGAGGCGCGCGCGGGCGCGCAGGAGGAGGTGGAGGAGGCGGAGGCCAAGCTGAGCGAGGCGGAGGAGAAGCACAACCAGGGCGCCGTGCGCCGCTTCTTCGCGCAGTTCTGCACGCCCGTGTTCCTGGAGGCGCTCGTGCTCACATTCCTGGGCGGTGCGCGCGGCCGCGGCCCAGGGTCGGAATGCTGTGCATGCCATACCCTGAAATACCTCCCCTAACCTGCCCTATGCGGAGGCACTCGTGCTCACCACCACCACCGTCCTGGGCGGTGCGCCCACTCGCGGCTGCGGCTCGTCATGCGTTGCATGCATGGTGCGCTACATGCATTGCATGTCCCTGCATTGGCTGCGGGCCGCGCAGTATGTTTGTTTGCTGCCGCACCGCCTGTCTGCATCTTCCATGGCGGCGGCTGCTCGGCGAGCTGCCTCTGCAGGGCGGCAGGATGGGCCTGGGCTGCATGCTGCGAGCCATGCCCTGGATGAGACAGTGCAGTGCAGGGGTGACATGGATTCACATGAATTGCTTCGAACCACCTGAGCAAAAGCCCGCAGCGCCTGCGCCGCAGAGTGGGGAGACCGGTCACAAATCGCCACCATCACGCTCGCGGCGGTGTACAACCCGCTCGGCGTCACCGTCGGCGCGCTGGTTGGGCACCTGCTGTGTACGGTGTAGCCCTGCGCGCATCCCATGCCTTGCTGGCATGCTCTGTCATGCAGGCATATGCAGGCATGGCATGCTGCATGCGGGCAACTGTGGACCCTCGCATGGGGTCCGCTGCAACCCGCCTGCATGCTGCTCGATGTTGTCATGCGAGTGGATGTCTTCCTGTCTGTGTGGTGAGCTGCACCACGCAACCGAGCATTGCTGAGTTGACGCCTGACAGGAAAGGCGTCTCTCAAGCATATACTTTTGTCAGAGCAATCCTGACCCTGCAGACAGCTATCACTTTGGCCCCTGTGCTGCAGGGCACCGCGGTGATCGGCGGCCAGCTACTGGCAATGCGCATATCGCAGCGCACGGTCGCTATCTCCGGCGGCGTCATGTTCCTGTTATTTGCCGCAAACAGCATGCTCACCAGCGCTGAGTAACTCTCTGTGTTAGCTGCGTGATGCCTTCAGCCTGTCTGTGTGCCAGCCTAGACCGCCATAGCCGATCTGGCTTCCTGGGATGGTTCCTGCAGGAGTGCTGCTGCCAGGTGCCCTGTATGTGCGCCTGCACTCTGTCTTTATGTGTGTGAGCGAGTTTGTTTGTGGTCGTAGAGTGGTGCGGCGGTGCACTTTTCTTGCTGAGCTACCTGAATGAAGCAGTGTGCAGCTCCTATGCAGGGCTCAGCTATGCTCACCTCAGCACCTCACCTCACGCCATGCATGATGCAACACCACAGGAGGCTCGATTTCACCAAGCCTATAGGCACTCCGGCTAGTGCCCAAGTTGCCAGCTAGTGCCCAAGTGCCAGCTTAAACAGGCTTGAACTCAAGCCCACCCTCTTACAAGGTTGCCATGCGCAGGCGGTGACCAGACCGGGTCACATCCAGCAGGGGCGGTGGCCATTGTCGCGCCAGGATGCTCGCAGGCCTGCCAGCACAACCGGCTCACAGGCATGGCCTGGAAGCAGGCAGCGGCTGGTAGCTGGCCTGGAAACGCGTGCGCTCCTGTGAAGTCGAACAGAGCGCGAGCGATCCCCCGCTGGCGGCGTTGCCGCAGGGGCTGCACCTGAGGCGCAGCACCGCCCGCTGCCGCTGGTGCGAGCCTTGCTGAGCACGCGAGTTTCGCGAGCGCCTCGTGTGACCTCGGCAGCGCCTGCTGCCACCTTGTTTGATTGTCCAGGCACAGGCCGTTGGGCACGGTCACTCGCGAGGCCAATGTGCGCCGGCACACTTGTCCCATGTTCGCGTCTGCGCACATGGGGCAACTTCACGGCGCCCTGTTGCCTCCGCTTGGACGCGTGTCTGCTCTTGCACGGCAGCGTGAGCTGCTGCACCGAGCGCAGCTAAGGTTCCAGAACTCTGTGTGGCAGGCGCCCAGCGCGTCTCTCCATCTGAGCGCCGAGGATGAGTGACCGCGGGCGTGGTGTGCCCCTTGCCGCGCTGACGGCAGCTCAGATCAAAAAGCCTCCAGCTTTGCGTCGCGGGCGCTGTCTTTGCATCGACCAACGTCATACTTCGGCTCTTGAAGTTGCTGGCAAGGACAGACACAGTGGGTCGCAGTGACAGGTCTGCATGTGCATACCTTGATGCCAGCACGTATATGCAATAAAAGGCAATATGCGCTGTCTTGTCTGTCCTGGCCCGCACTGGCAGGCTGTAAGGGCGGGTGTGGCGGGCGTGCTGCAGGGCGCGGCAGAGGGCCCCCGCGCGGCGGCGGCCGCGACTTTGGCGGCGGCGGTCGCGACTTTGGCGGCCGCGGCGGCGATTTCGGTGGCCGCGGCGGCGGCCGTGGCGGCCGCGACTTTGGCGGCGGCGGCCGCGGCGGCGGTCGCGGTGAGCTGCACAGGACCCCTCTCTCCCCACGTGACTGCTTGCCCGACCCGTGCGCAAGCTGCTGAGCCGGCAGCACGGGCGGGCGCTGGCGTATGCATGCATGCTTCCTGTCATTGTCCGCGGTGTGCACGCAGGCGGTTCGGCCCTGCGCTCCTCGCATGCTTTCCCGCTGCAGAGCGGACGCGTCTGGCAAGGCAAGTGCTGCTGGCAAGTCATGGGGTCGCCGCGAGACACAAAGCGCGAGTCCAGGTTACGGGCGAGGCACGCCGCTTGGCTGCTGCCAGAGCAGGGCCCACCTGCGCGCCCAGCGCGCGCGCAGGCGGCTTTGGCGGCGGTGGCCGCGCGCCGGCGCGCTATGCGCCGGAGCGCGAGGCGCCGCAGGGCACGGTCGCGCGGCCCGGGCGCGTCGCACAGGTACTGAGCGCGGAGGAGACGGAGCGCGCGGTGTCGGCCGCCGTGGCCGCCGTGCCTGAGCAGCTGCAGGTGGCCGCCCGGCCGCTCGGCCGCTCCCTTGCGGCACTGCGCTCGCCCGTGGCATTGTGCCCCGCCGTGGCACTGCGCTCAGGGCGGCAGCCAGTGCCGGGCGGGGGTCGGTTGCAGGTTGCAAACAGTGCAAGCTCCGCTGCAGGCTGCTCTGTGCTTCCGAGCAGTGAGTCACAGGCCGCTGCATGTTGCAAGCTGGGAGGAGTCCAGAGAGCGCCATGTCGTGCATGGTCCGGAAGCAGCTGGCAGGGAGCCAGCTGTCTGTCGTGTGGTCGGGGGAGAGGCGTGAGCGGCCGGGCGCGCGCGCGCGCAGGCGCTGGGCCGCATGCAGCGCCCGCCGCGGCCGGGCTTTGGCACTGCGGGCCGCTCGCTCAAGCTGCTGGCCAACCACTTCCGGGTCGTCTGCAACCTGGGCCAGGCGTGGCCCGCAACCCTGCGACTCGCCGCCTAAACCCTGGGACAGGTTACGGGTGTGTGCGCCTGCGAGTTGCTGGCCAACCACTTCCGGGTCGTCTGCAATCTGGGCCAGGCGCGGCCCGCAGAAGTGGCGCCCCCGTCGCATGGGCCCTCAAGACAGGGGTGCGAGTGTGCAATGCGTGCGTGCCGCAGCCTTGCGGAAAGTGCTGGCGCAGGACTGGGCGGGCTGGTGAGGTCGGGCGCGTTGTGCAGCGTGCATTGCGCGGTGTGCGTCTGCAGAGGTCCAGACACCCTGTGGCCGGTTGACTATCCCGAGTGAGCGCTGTCTGGCCGCTCGCCCGGCGTGAGGTCTATGGTGACTGAGCTGTGAGGGCGGACGCCCGCGGCCTCGCCGAGGCGCAGCCGGTGTGGAAGCATGTGCTGCCGCAGACCAGGTGGCCTGGCGCGCAGCTCGTACAGCGGTTATTATAGCGCGCCGTCGCGCCGTGCGGCGCGCAGGTGATGCACTACGACGTCGACATCACCGGCCAGAAGCGCGGCGGCCGCGAAGGCGCGGCCGCCGAGGAGCAGCCGACCGCGCGCGACCGCGCGCCGCCGCGGCCGCTCGCCTCCGGCGTGTGCAGGCGCGCCGCTGCGGCACACCGCCAGTATGCAAATCTGCGGGCGTCTTCCAAAGATTGTTTCCTGTGTGGCTGCTGAGAGTTTATTTTGTGTGGTCTGAGAGCCGCGATCTGGGCCTGTGAAGGCAGCTGGCCATGGGTGCACCACGGTGTGAGGCATGCTGCGCACTATTGGGCACGGTGCCATTGCACAGCACCCAACAGCGGCGAAGTTGTCTTTGGACCACACCCCGCCAGGCTCCTGCTGATAAAAGACCTGCTCCATGCGCCTCCCTCTCTGCGTGCATGTGTCCTTAGACCTTGGGCATGCTCATACGGGTGCAATATACGCATGAATGTGTGGAACAGAACCCAAGCACCACTGCATTCTGGAACGGCACGACAGACGTGTCCGCCTGGAGCCCTGGGGCCACGCCGGGCACTTGTCCGGGCTGCGCCCGGCGCCCGCACCGGCGCCCGCTTGCGAGCGCGCGGCCGCGCGCGCAGGCTGGTCATGCAGGCGCTGGCGGACCAGCAGAGGTGGCCGCCGCACTGGGCGTTTGACGGCCGCAAGAACATGTACTCGCCGGAGGCCTTCCTGCCGCAGCACGAGACGCGCTACACGGTGTGCAGGGTATAGGGTTGAGGCACTTTACCCTATTCTGCCAACCGCAGGGCAGGGGGTGACGGCCGGATCCAGGCCTGTCTGCGCAGCAGGGAGTGCATTCGCATGCACACCAGCGAGCGCTGGTGGACACCCGCCTCGTTTGGGAGCACATTGGAAGGTCTGCAATGTTGAGATCATGAGTTTCGGTCCAACACCACAAGTCCTCTACGTGTTGAGAGCCCTACCAAGTACGGTGCAATTTCCTCATGAGCAGCACTGCCGCTTGCCTTGACTGGGCTTTGTTGGCCAACGGTGCCGGGTGTGACCGCGCGCGCAGGTGGCCGTCACCGAGGAGGACTCGAAGGAGCGGCACTTTATGATTGCCATCAAATTCGCCGCGCGGTCGACATTGCGGCGCTCGCAGAGTTCATCAGGCGCGCCACCTGTCAATGAATATTGTACGGAGATGCAGACTGAAGGCCTCGCTGGCGGTAGCGCGCCAAACAGGGGGGCAGCCTGTGCCTGCCTCTGGTATGCTGATGAGAAGCGTCCAGTGTGTCTGGCAGTTATCGCTATTTGCGGTGTGCTTCAAGGCCGCCAGCATGAGGTGAGACAGCCTGCTTCACGTGGAGGCACGCCCCCGTATTTCAAGGGTCCCTGGTTTGTTAGCGATGGAGGTGCGCCTCCGATGTGATGTGACTGGAAGCGAGCAGTGGCTCGGGCGTCTCAGAGCTTGCATCTTTGGTGTCACACAGCTCTGTCGCACGCCGCCAAGTGGCAGCAGCCGCTAGCTGTGCCCATGCATGCAGCGCATCTGAAAGAACAGAACTTCTTCCAGGATAATATCACGATGTCACGCGTTGGGCACTGGGGACGCGCCAGGGGCCAGGGAGGCGGGGACGTGCCCCAGGACGCCATCCAGGCGCTGGACGTGGCGCTCAAGCACGGCACCGCCCTGAAGGCCAACTGCCAGGCCTTTGCGCGCGCGTTCTTCTGGGACGACCCCACAAAAGTCAGGCCGCTCGGCGGCGGCGCCGAGGTCCGGCTCCCACTCGAGCTCCCCGCCCTGGCAGCCGCCTTCTGCACACAGTTATGTTCTGTGGGTTTCAGGCAGACGTGTTGCTGTGTTGTCTTCAACATCTGGCTTGTAAAAAAGCAGAGCAGTACCAGCATGCCGTCTGTATGACACCTGTACCACGTGAACACAACTGAACTTTCCCCTGCGCCTCATAAGCAGATGCCCTCTGAACCAGACCCACTTTGCACCGGAGCTACACCACATGCGCAAAGGACCGGCGCTGCCTCAGCTGCTGCGCGCGCTCTCAGGTGTGGCTGGGCTACCAGCAGTCCCTGCGGCCGTGCGAGACTGGGCTGACGCTGAACGTGGACCTGGCAGCCACGGCCTTCCTGCAGCCGCAGGCATGCCAGTGCTCGAAGCGCCCGCCGTGGCTGCATCTGCACAGGCGTGCGCGTGGTGCTCAGGCGGATGGTCAGCAGTGCCGGCAGCGCGCATGTGCGGCTGTGCACATGGCGCGATCAGCTGGTCTATACTGGCCAGTCTGATGTGATACAGGCGTCTGAGGGCCCGATGATTGCGTTTGGTCATGCGCAGCTGGCTGCTGTGCGTCAGCTGAGCACCCGTGTTTCTGTAGGCTGCGTGGAAATGACTTGAACGTAATGCACAGTCCCACACCATTACTGCAGTCACTCAAGCTGCGTGGCGTGTGCGGCAGCCGATGCTGGACTACATCGCCGCCAGCGCCGGCCTGCGCAGCGTGGCCGACCTCGCCCGGCCCATGAACCCCGGGCAGCTGAGGAAGGCCTCGCGGGCCGTGTCGGGCATCAAGGTGCCGCCTCTCCCGTCCCGCGGATAGAACGGGGCGGGTCTTGCGCACACGCAGCACTGAGGCACGGCCATTTACGGTCATGAGGCTGTCGTTGTGTGGCGTGCCTGACACTGTGCAGGCCTGGCGTCAGGCTGCTGGGGTCTGGCAGTTGTGCACACGCTTACGATGCGTATCATGCATGTGACCAGCATGCTCACGGTGCAAGTGTGCAGGCTATTCTTTGTACGAATATGTCCAGGCTGCTCACTGCGCCTGCATGTGTCCATGATGCTTGATTTTGCAAGTGCCCAGGATGCTCGTATGCGCAGCTCCCTAGGCGGCTCATGCATGTTTCTAGGATGGCCAGTGTGTCACGTGGCCGGGGGAGCTCACCGTGCGCATGTCTGGGACGCTCACCGCCTGTAAATGCACAAAATGCTTGTTGCGTCCCGGACATGCTGTGGGTGGCCAGACTGCTCCGCGGCCAGAGTGCTCACCGCGCACATGTACGGGGCGCTGACCGCCTGCCAAGCGCAGGTGGAGGCGCAGCACGCGCGGCGCCGCGCGCGCGTCAAGCGGCTGACCGACCGCGGCGCCGCCCAGATGATGTTTCACAATGAGTGCGCGGCCCGGCCGCTGCGCTGCCTAGGCGTGTCTCACCGGCGCAAGGCCGCACGCTGCCAGCGCGCTGTCTCTGCAGTGAACCTGGCACCGCGCTGGCACGTGCTGCGGGTGTGCGCCAGTTCCAGCTCTGAGGCTTGAAATTCGCGGCGCGGCACAGGCAAGAGAACCGCGACATGAGCGTCGCCGAGTACTTTGAAGTGCACCACAAGATCAAGTGCGCGCACGCCTGGCCCTGCCCTGCCCCGCCCACAGGCTTGCGCCGCTGCACTGGCTGCATTCAGGACCCACAATGGCGTGATGAGAGGAAAGCAAGCGCTCCTTGCGGTGCAAATCCCTGACGGTGAAAATATAGTAAGCCGTTGAACACGCGCCGCACCACGTCCCCAACCCTGCCTACTGTGGAGGCATCATGCGCGCTGAGCGCGCTGAGCCGCCGCGCGCTTGACATCCCGTCCGCGGCGGCGCGCAGGCTGCAGTACCCCAACGTGCCGTGCCTGGACATGGGCTCGCCGGCCAAGCCCAACTACCTGCCGCCTGAGCTCTGCAGGATCCTGCCCGGGCAGCGCCGCCTGAAGCTCGACCCGCGCCAGGCGCGCCGCGCGCGCGTGCAGACCAGCTGCCCGCAAGTCTGGCCTTGCCGGCTGTGACTTGCTCTTATGTGAACAGAGCGACACAGTGTCGTGCACGCCTTGCTGCATGTGTGCGAGGTCGCCGCGTGTGGCGGCGAGGAGCGTTGGAAAGCAGCCGCGTGAATGCTGACGCTGACGCCCGCGCGCGCAGACGGCCGCGATGATCAAGTCGGCGGCGCAGCCGCCGGCCGAGCGAAAGGCGTACATCAACCGGTGCATCAACGAGATCGCGCAGCTGCCCAATGACGAGACCGTAAAGGCGTTCGACATCAGGATCGAGCCGAGCATGCTCACCGTGCGCAGTCCCCTGCGGCGTTCTAAACCACACACGCACCACATTGTTGCCAGACATCTCCGCCACTCCCCGTACGCGCTGCATCTGCAGCGTGAGGCACATGCGCCCCTGTCCCCAGCCTTCTGCTTGCCAAGAGCATGGCTCGCGCGTTGAGGTGGCAGAGCGTTGACCGCAAAGCGCACGCTGCGCCGCAGGTGGAGGGGCGCGTGCTGCTGCCGCCGGAGCTGTCCTACGGCAACCGCAAGCTGCGGCCCGCAGACGCGGGGACGCAGGCGCGCCGCATCACACCCTGGATGCCTGCGCTCGTCGGGGATGCATCCGACCGCTGCCGCCTGCTTCTGTGGCAGCGAGGTGCGCGCGATGGGCAGCGCTGCACGCGAAGGGCAGCGCCGGAGGCACGGGCTCTGGCAGGGCAGCTCGAGAGGCGTCGTGTGCGACTGGAGGGCTGCGACGTGTGGCGCGCTGCCAGGGGGGTTCAGGCTGATAGGCTCTCGCACCCCAACAGGCTGCACGCGCATGGTTGCGAGGGACATGCTGACGTGCCGCAGGTGGGCGCCTGGAACCTGGAGCGTCTGCAGTTCCACAGCCCGGCGACGCTGCAGTCGTTCGCGCTGGCGTCGTTCGCGGACCCGCGCTTCGTCAGCACCGGCGACGCCGGGTCCCTGGAGGTGGGCGCCCCGCCAGCGCTCCCTGCCCTGCCGGACGCTCCTCGCCCTCCGCGCCCTCGCCCCCCCCGCCCTCTCCTGCACCGCGGCTGTGCCCAGGCGCACCGTGCGCGGTGCGAGGCGTGCCCTCCGGCCGCTGGGCTTGCGTTAGGCGGGCAAGCTGGGCGCCAGGCGGCATTGCACATGCATGGATCACAGCTCCTGGCAGCGCCGCAGCAAACATGCCGCAGTCCACTGCCAGAGAAGGCCGTCCTGTGGCCCGCTGCTCATGCAAACTCGCCGGCGACCGCGCCCGCCCGCTGCGGCCGCTGGCCCGCTGCCGGCCCTCCCCGCAGGCGCCGCGCTCCCTGCCGTGGGGCGCGGCCCCGCACAACGGCTGACTCAGCGCGCGCGCCCCCCCGCAGGCCTTCTTCGTCGACCAGCTCCGCGCGCTGGCGTCGACCGGCCTGCGCCTGCCCGAGAGCCGCGCCATGCCCCCGTGCATCTGGCACACGCCCAACCGGTGCGCGCCCGCCCGGGCCTGCCGCAGAGTGCCGCGCCGCGCCGAGGGGGCTGGCGCGCACGCGGCGCCCGCCCCGCCTGCGCCCGCCATGCCTGCAGCCTGCCCGTGGCCGGGGCGGTGATCATGGAGCGGCCGGGACGGCCCGCGCGTGCAGGCCGGGCGGGCCTGAGGGCGCTGGAGGGAAGTGGGGGCCGCTACGCACAGCCACAGCCACAGTGGAGGAAGGGGCCGGTGTATCGGTGTTGAGTTCATCGAAAGTCTGTGGTGACCTGCTCTGTTTTGTTCTCACAGAGTGCCAGGGATAAGCATTCTGGTTTGTAGCGCGAGAGAGAACCTAGAGAACCGAGACAACCTAGCGCCCGCCGCGCGCCAGGTTCCCGGGCGAGACGCTGGACGAGGCGATGCAGAAGGGCGAGGAGACGTTCGGCCTGCGGCCGCAGATCATCTTCATCTGCCTGCCCGAAGTCGGTGCGCGCGCGCATTGGCCCGCACGGCGCCCCGCATGCGTGCGCCCACGGCAGCCCGCCGTGCGCCCAGCCGGGTCGTGCATCACAAGGGCGGCCCCGCCTGGTCGCCAGACGGCAGCAACGTTGCTGGGCTGTTCCACGTGTTGGCGAACTCCTCAGCGTCGAACAGCTCAGCAGCATCAGCCGCAGCAGACGCTGCTGAGCTGTTTGACGCTGAGCGGCCGCCGTCGCATGGAATACCCAGCAGCGTCTGCTGCCGCCGCCGACCAGGCGCGGCTGCCCCCGAGTGCTGCCCGGCGCGGCTGGGTGCATGGCGAGCTCACGCAGCCGCATGCATGCTAGCGCAGGCGGGCGAGCGCATCGCATCGACGCTGCGCGCTGCGCCGCCCGGCGCGCGCCGACCTGCCTGGGCACTGCGGATGTTTCATGGTATAGGATATAGGGTATATGATTGGAGGCAGCCGCAGCAGCCCCGCGTGCGCGCGCGCAGTCGTCGACCTGTACGCCGAGATTAAGCGCGCGGGCGACTCGTTCCTGGGCGTGCCCACGCAGTGCTTCGTGGCGAGCAAGGCCGGCATCGGCACCGGCCAGGCGCCGCGCGGCCGCCCGCAGTACTGCGCCAACATCGCCCTGAAGGTGCCCGGCGGCCCGCCCGCCCGCTCCGCCGCCTGCCGTGCGGGGGTCCGCCGCGCAGGGTACTGTTCACAGTTCCCTGTGAACATGTGCGCGGTGACAGCTGCGCTGGTGAAGGCAGCTCTGCGGACGCGCCATGGTGCGGGGCCGAGCCGCATGCGCCGGGCGTGCGCCAGGTGAACGCCAAGCTGGGCGGCAAGGGCTGCGTCATCGCCGACATGCCGCAGTGGCCGCCCTTCATGAGGAAGCCCTTCATGGTGTTCGGTGCGGGCGCACCCGGCCAGGCTTGGGCGCCGCGCCTGCTGTGGCGGCATGCGCCACACATGGGACACAGGGAGCAGCGTGTACAGGGCCTGTGGGCTGCAAAGCTGTCCCTGGCCGGCAAGCAAGCGTCACACCTTTGTGTAGCGCAAGCATGGGGCCCGGAGTGCGTCTCTGCAGCGTGCGTGCGCGTGCCGCGGCCGGCGTGTGACCCGCGGGCGCGCCCGGCGGCGCGCCAGGCGCGGACGTCACGCACCCCATGGGCTTCAGCGAGACCGAGCCCAGCATCGCGGCGGTGGTCGGCTCGCTGGACGCCTACTGCGCGCGCTACGCCGCCGAGGTGCTGCTGCAGGGCCACCGTGTGGAGATCCTGCAGGCGCGCGCGGCCCGCCGCCCGCGCGCGCAACCCTGACCTAGGATTCATCACCAGACCTCTGGTATCTGCGGGCAGAGCAGCGCTGACCCAGAGCCGCAGCGCCGTTGCGCCGCGCGCACCGCTGGCAGGGGTATGCATGCCCGCCCTTGGCAGCGCGCCACGCCCGCCGGCAGGCCGCGTCCGGCCAGCACGCCGGGCCTGAGCCGGGGAGGCTATTCGCTGCCCGCAGGGCCTCAAGGACACGGTGAAGAAGCTGCTGCTGGCGTTCTACCGCGCCAGCGGCAACAAGAAGCCCGAGCGCCTGGTCTTCTACCGCGACGGCGTGTCCGAGGGTCAGGCGCGCGCGCCGCCGCCCGTGCCAGCTTGTCTCTGGCCCACGCCTTGTTACGCCGCATTGACGCGGGTGCCGCAAGCTGTAGTATGTGGGGTAGGGTGTGCCTGGGGTAGGTGAGGCGTTCGCTGAGGCGGCGCTGCTCGAGCTGGCTCTTTCATGTCAAGGCCGCTTCTGTTTGCGGCTGCGCTGGCCGCACTGGCGAGTGCGCGACAGGCGGGCACGGGGACGATGAGCTCATGTAAGGGCTCCACAGCGCTGCTCACGGCCGAGCCTGCCGCACCGGCACCGCTCACGCCGCCGGCGCCGGCCTAAGCACGGCCGTTCGCGCGCAGTTCAAGGAGGTGCAGCTGGGGGAGATCCCGCAGGTCGTGGCCGCGTGCAAGGAGCTGGGCGACTCGGCGGGCGAGGTCTATGCGCCACCCATCACCTTTGGTGCGGCCCTGCCTGCGCGCCCGGCCGGCGCGCGCTCCCTAGGGCGCGCCCTGCGCTGCGGGCCGGGCGCCGCTTGTCGGCCAGTGCGCGGGGTCCGGGGCGCTCCGCGGTGGGTGCTGTCCTGCCGGTGCCGCAGCACAGTGCACGGTTGCAAGCCTGAGCTGTGCGAGGCTGTCCGGAGCTCAGAGGGTGCTGAGTTGGCTGACGGTTGTGGCCGCTGCCGCAGTCGTCGTGCAGAAGCGCCACCACACGCGCCTCTTCGCAACAGATAGCCGCGCGACGGACCGCTCGGGCAACGTGCAGCCGGGTGGGCCCCCGCGCTACTGTAGAGGCCTGCATATTTCACATGCAAGAGTCCCATACATATGGACAGCCAGCCGTTGCACTGATCCATAGTGCTGCAGGCGGCTCTGCTTCCCACGTGTCTTACAGCGCGGTCCGTGCCCGACGATCAGGCTGTAGCTGCCTTTGTGCGCCCCTCCTGACCTGCGGGGCGGCAGCAGCCGCCCTCAGTCTGTCTGCGCAGTCTGTCTGTCCGCCGCGCGCCTGCGCCTGCAAGGGCACACATCGCATGGCATGCGCGCATCCCGCTCCCGACGCCGCGGCGCGCCGGCCCCGGCGATGCACGCAGGCATGGTCAGGGTTAGGTTTTGGGCGCTGTCACGCAAGCACAGTGGTGGACCGCGCGATTTTGCATCCACTGATATAGGGCTAGGGTTTGGGGCGCTGCCGTGCAGGCACGGTGGTGGACCGCGCGACCATGCACCCCACCGAGTCCGGCTTGTGTCTCCACATGCAGGCGCTGCGACAATCAGGGTCTTGGGGCGCCGCCGCGCAGGCACGGTGGTGGACCGCGCGATCGTGCACCCCACCGAGTTCAGCTTCTTCCTCAACAGCCACGCGGGCATCCAGGGCACCTCGCGCCCGACGCACTACCATGTGCTGCTCGACCAGCAGTCGCAGGGCTCGCGCTTCAGCGCGGACGACCTGCAGAAGTTCACGCGCGCGCCCGCCCTGACCCTGTCCTGTGCTGCACTTGACGAGCGCGCGCGCCCGCGGCCTGCGCAACGGCCGCGGCAGCCCGCGCTGCCGCCTGCGCTCGTACACAGTGAGGCGTGAAAGGCGAAGAGTGCGGGAGCCGCCTCTCTTGCACATACGCGCGGCATGCACCCGGACGCGGGCTGTTGTCTTCCTGACAGCGCTCGCGGCTGTCAGCGTAAGCTGCCGCTGGGCTGCGGCCGGCGCGCTGGCCCTGCCTGCCCCGCCCCGCGCGCGCGCGCGCTTCATCAATGGGTATGGGCGTGGCAATCCCTGTCATGGTAAAAATCCGTTCAGATTGAAAATGATTATCTTAACAGAAATGCGCGCGCAGGTACAACCTGTGCTACCTGTACTGCCGCTGCACGCGCTCGGTCAGCGTGGTGCCGCCCGCATACTACGCGCACCTGGCCGCGTTCCGCGGGCGCGCGCTGCTGTCGCAGGCGGACAGCTCTGGCTCGGAGTCCTCGCGCGCCACCGGCGGCCGGACCGCTGTGCAGGCGCGCCCGGCAGGCATGTAAGGAGTATCATTGCTAGTACTCTACTCGAGGGTGGAACAGGCTTTTGTCTCATGTCATGGAGTCTAGCTCCTCCGCGCGCCGCCGAGCTGCGGCGCATGCCCCCAGCTCGCGGGGCTGCCACTGGTCTGCCATGGCAGGCGGCGGCGCTCCCGCCGTCTCCTGTGCAACCTGTCCCCCGCCTGGCAAATGCAGGGATGGACCAGGGCCCGTAGTAGCGTGCCCCGGGCGTGAGCGTGACACGGGCGGGACGCGCGGAGGCGGAGTATGCGACCCGCCTCATGGCTGACCTCTTGTTCTGACTAGTGCCGCAACATGCGCACGGCGTCGTATCAGCGCGCGCGAGCGCGGCCTGTGCGCGGCGCGCGCAGGTGGAGTTTGCAAGCGTGCACCCCAACCTGACAGCCGGCAACAGCCCGTACACCATGTTCTTCGTGTGAGGCGCGCCGCACGCGCCGCACACGCCTGTCTGGTGTACCCCACCCTACCCTAAGATCACACGCCTGTCTGCACGCCCGGGGCGCTTGCGGCGCTCGCTTCCTGTTTCCGGCATGCCTGAAAGGTGTGTGCCAATCATGCAAGCCCTGGGTGAGGGGATTGCAAGCTTCGTCCATCGTCCAGCGCATGCCAGGGTGCCGCCTCATGCTCTCGTGCCAGGTAGAGCCTGCCGGCACGGGCGCGCGTGTAGGTTCCTCCAGTGCACGGCGTGCCTGCCGGTGAACAGGCGCTGCTGCGCATGCGCTCACCTGCGCTGCATGCCGGCGCAGAGTGTGTGGGCATCACGGGCGGGCGGCGCGGCAGCCTGCGCGGTCAGCGGGTGGCCGCTCTGGGGGCCTGCCGGCGGGCCGGGAGTGCGAGTGTTGTTTGTCTGTTTGTAGCTGTCTGCCCTGATGGGTTTTTGTCCGGTTGCCAAAGTGTGCGCTCCTCAGGCCTGTCTGTCTAGGGACCCTGCATGCATGCTTAGGAAGCCTGGGGCGGCGCGATGGGCGCAGGCCTCACGCCGCCAAACGCTGCCATCCTTGAACAGCCCCTGCAAACCTGAAACAGTGTGCAAGTGAAGTGCTCTGTGTGGAACCGAATGTTGGGCTCTGCGTTGCATGCGTTGCTGCGGTCTAGCGGTGTCTGTGTGTGTAAATAAGTGTCACCCATGACCTGACCAGGGCATGTACCGCCAGCTTGAGCTGGCCAGCTTTGCCACCGGGCCTGTATGGAAATTGTGCTCTTGCCTTGTCTGCTGGAGCCTCCAGCCTGGAGGCGAATACAGGCGTGCGCAAAACCCAATGAGCCCTAAGAACATGTGAAGGCTCCCCGCATGCAGAAGGAGATGATGGACTACAGATTGCATGCGCCTCCTCATGCCTGTGCAGGACGCATTGCTGGTTTTTACGATATCGCAAGCAGGCGTGTGGGTCCAGCAAGCGTACACCCGCTGAGGAGCAGACCGCTGGGAGCCGCGGACGCCAGTGCTGAGCGCCGGCAGGCGGTGTCTATCCAGACCAGGTCGGCCTAGCGATGCACATGCCCACCATGTGCATGGAGTGCGTCAGCTACACCGTACTGTCCTGCAATCTCCGAGAGCCATTCCGGTAGGGTACTCTCCTCCTTTGACATGAGACCGTCGACTAGGAGCAGCGCCCCTTAGCTGGGACAAGGCACACAGCAGGCTGGGCAGGTCACCCTTTGCATCCTGAAAGGGGCCGGGCTCAAGCGAGCGAGCTTTGAAGGAACTACTTATCATATGTGTGCGCAGCCTGAAATACTTGGCGCGGCGTGGGCGAGCTAGCTCGCCGGCCAGTCATGAGCGCCGGCGCGGAGGCCGGGGACCTGCTGGAGTCCCTGGGCGTGGCCGCTGTGGACGCGTCCGCGGTCGAGAAGAAGCTCTGGGTGCAGGTACAGCGCGCTGGCTGCAAGGGGCTCCATCTCAAGAGTTCCAAGCCTCTGTGGAGCACCGCTGGCGTGTGCAAACGTGCGCAGGTGCAGGAGGCCGACGGCGCGCCCGACGCAGCGGACGCAGGCCAGGACGATGCAGGTGAGTCGCCGGCGCGCCTCCAGCAGCAGCGACTGCCTGCGTGTGGCATATCAGCGAGGCTGTAGTCCTTGAACTATGAGGCAGATCCCTCAAGAGGGGGCTCTCTCAAGGAGACGTGGCCACATGCGCTGTGCTGCCGCCGAGCGCGGGGCCGCCCCGCGCGGCAGACGGCGGCAAGGTGGCGCGCGTGGAGCGGCGCCTGCGCACCGTGGAGCGCGAGCTGGGCGCCGTGCTCGCCGCTCTGGACTCGCTGGACGCCGAAGACGAGACCGCTGCCGCCGCGGCGAACGCGGGCGCGGAGGCTACTTTGGAACCGTGTGACCTGGACGGCCGCCCCAACCCCGGCCCAGAGCCCGCGCGCCTCGCCGCAGCACAGCCCGTTGTGGAGGCGCGGGGCGCGGCGCCCGCGCCGGCAGGCGGGGAGGCCTCGGCCGCGGGCGAGCGGGGCGCCGACGCGCGGCGCCTGCAGCGCGCGGTGCTGCGCACGCGCCTGGCGGACCTGGAGGCGCAACAGCGCCGCCTGCAGGACCGCCTGGAGGCGCAGCGCGCGGCGTCGGCGGCGGTCGTTGCCGCCGCCGGCGCGGCGGGCGGGGCCCTGCCCGGCACGGAGGGCCGCGGCGCGCCCGCGGGCGCCGCTGCTGCGCGCTCCGCGCGCGCCGGCGCCGGGCGCGGCGCCGGCGCCGGCGCCGCGCCAGGCGCGGGCGGCGCACGAGGCAGGCCGGCGGCGGGCGGGCCGGGTGCGCCGGTCGGCGCGGGCGCGGGCGCAGCCGAGGGCGTGGGCGCGGCGGGGATGGAGGCAGGCGAGCCGGCGGCGCCCGCGCCCGCGCCCGCGCCCGCGCCCGCACCCGCGCGCGCGCAGCTGCTGGAGGACGGCGGCCTGGACGCGGAGCTGGACGCGGCGGCGCGCGGCGGCCTGGTGGAGACCGAGCGCGACCGCCTCATCCGCCTGGCGCGCCTGCGCCCATGGGCCCCGCCCCCCGTCCCCCGTCATCTTCAACCCCATCTTGCTTACCCTTCCCGGCCAGCTAGCAGGCTGCCTTTTGTGTTTTCAGAAGCGATTGTAAGGAGTCTGCGCCCGGGGCCTGTCCTTGCTACCTGCACGAGCAGGTTTAGATGTGGAGCTTTCGCCGGCAGACCGGGCAGCTCAGTAGCAGCGAGCGCAGCCGCCTTGACACTTGGGGCATGTGGCCTGTTTGCTGGCATCATCTCTTGAGAGGCTGGACGTTGCAGATGGCGCTGCTGCAATCTCTTTGGCATGCGAGGCAACTTGCGGCGCGGAGAGAGCGCTGTGCTGGCCAGCGGCCGTGGGTTGTAGAGAATGCGTGAGACGGCGCAGACGTGCAGCGCGCGCAAAGCGCCATGGTGTGCTGGCAGGGCGTCCTGACGCCCTTCGACCGCCTGGACGGCTACGAGCGGCGCATCCAGAGCGACCCTGCCGACGGCGGTGCCGGCGCGGCCTCCACGTCAGGTGGGCGCCGTCGCGCTCGCGCGCAGCGCCTGCGGTGTGTCTGGGCTCTCGTGCGCGTGCGTATGGTACACCAGCTGCGGCGGTCCCTGCGCTTGCGCAACTGGCCGCGGCGCTCACCTGCAGTGGTCCTGCATGAAGTGAGCGTGTAGCTGCCGGCCAGCCTTCCTCGGCAGCATTGTTTGGCGTCCGCGGGGCGCACCACGCCCCGAGCTGGCGGCCCCAGCGCGGCCGCGCCGCAGCAGGCCGCGATGTGGAGCCCGCGTTCCAGAACATCGCCGGGCAGCTGGCGGCGATCAAGGCCACGCGCGCGCGCACGCGGCTGCTGCCGGCGGACGCGCTGCCGTCGCGCGAGCGCGCCGCGCCGCGCCTGGACGAGGGCTTCTGGCGCCAGGTAGGGTTCCACCGCTGGCAGGCCAGACGCGCTCTGCCCCCTCCCGCCGCTGTCAGGCCAGACGCGCGCCCACCCGCGTCAGTGCTCGCACCCTGGCATGGCGCCCGAGCTGCAGAGTGCGTGTAGGAGCTGCTTTGCTGTGAGTCAAGCGGCCGCCTGGCTCCCATTCGCGTGAGCAGCAAGGCCGCAACGCGCCGCCAGCGTGACGCGCTCCCGACGCGCTGCGCAGGCCGCGTCTGGGCGCGACAAGCCGCCGCCACGGAAGCGGCGGCGCGCCGCGCTGCCGCGCGAGCGGCGCAAGGGCCCGCGGCTGAGCGCCACTGCGACCGCGCTGTGCGCTGCAGCCCCCCCCTTTGTATGCTTGCTGATTTCAGGCGCCGCCTTGATAGGCAGGCCGCGGCGCTGCTTCCACAGCGGTGGTCAGTCCGCCTGTACAATGATGGTGGGGGCAGCCTCCTGGTGACTTGCAGCTAACGATCGTAAGCATGTGTGCCGAAGCGGTGCGGTGTTGTCCGCGTTTGCATGCTTCTGCGCAGCAACGCCTGCTGGCAGCGCGCCGGCCGCGTGGCGCAGGCGAGGCCCCGCGCCTGCGCGCTCCCCGCGTGACGCGAGCCCCGGGGGCGACCAGGGAGGCGGGCCCGCGGCAGCGCCGGCGGCGGACGGCCCCAGGCGACGAGGAGGGCGCGTCGGCAGGCTCCGCCGGCAGCCTCAGCGACTACGAGCCCAGCAGCAAGGAAGCAAGCGCGGACGCGGCCGGCGCACCGGCCCGCGCGTCCAGCGGCGAGGAGAGCGCCGGCGACAGGCGCGCCTGCGCGGGCTGGCCTGCGTGAGCGCTGCTTGTGGTTGCCTGCTGCCTCTGTAGCGTGTCAAGGACGATGCACTGATTCAGCCTGTGATGTTTAGTGTTGTAGCAGGGTTATGGGTGCTAGATGCGAGTTAGGGTGCTAGACGTGAGGCAGCAAGGCAAGGCAGACAGGCAGCGGGACCAGGCGCGCACGCGCTGTCACACATGCAGCCTGCGCCTGCCAGGTCTGAGGGCGACGACGCGCTGGGGACGTTTGACGATGTGGACGACGATGTGTACGCGGCGCGCCTGGAGCGCTGGCTCAGGGTGCGGCCCGGCTGACCAGCCTCAACAAGGGATGTCAGAGTCAATGTTTACTGGCAAAGGCTGCATTCATACACTCATACGCTCTGCAGCCTCCACCCTGAGCTGCTCACAGCGCGTGCCGGCGTTTGTGCCGCTCGCGTCAGGAGGTTGTTGTCACCTGCGTGTGACAATGAGAGCATGTGCCTGCATCCCTGCCTGCTTCTAAGCCTGTTCTGCTGTGCGACTCCGTGCCGGGCTTCATCTGTGGTTGCACACAAGCTGGCTTAGTATTTCAAAGTAGTTTGAAGTACGCTGATAAGGGGATGCGCGAGCGGCCTGTATGACACCCAAGTCTGAGTCCTGCTGCATGCAGGGCCGCCGGCACCCCTCAGCGGCCACGGCCGCGGCCGCGCCGGGCGTTCGGCCCGGCGCCGAGCACGCCGTGGGCGGCATGGCGTCGCCCGGCGGCGACGCGCACGCGGCGGCCAACGGCGCGGCGGTCAAGGACGAGCCAGGGCCGGGCCCTGGCGACGAGGGCGGCGCCCTGCCGGACGTTGTGTTTGACGGCGGCTACCGCATTCCGGGCAACATTTACGAACGCCTGTTCGACTACCAGAAGACGGGCGCGCACCGCCCGCCACCCGTGCACCAGCTTGGCCCGGCAGATGCCAAGATTCGACCCGGCTAGCCCTGGGAGACGCCCGAGTGAGAGTCAGCTTGGCTTGGGAGATACCCAAACACGAGTCAGCGTGGCCTGAGAGGCGCGCCAGTGCAAGTCGTGTGGGTCATGGGCTGTGCGGCGGCGGTGCGCAGGCGTGAAGTGGATGTGGGAGCTGCACACGCAGCGCGCGGGCGGCATCGTCGGCGACGAGATGGGCCTCGGGAAGACTGTGCAGGCGCGCGCCCGTCGCTGCGCCTGGTTAGGGCCGCATCGCATCAGACGTGCTTCAGATTTGAATTGCTTGTCTGATTGTGCTTGTGCTTTCACTCACCACACAAATCCCATCAGCACACGGAGTTGACCCTTTGCTTGAATGAATTGGATGAGACACCCTTCATCTGACAAGGAGACGTTACAGGCATGGAAGGCCGCTGCTCCCCATGTGGCACCCCGCAGCTGTGCAGCGCATGCGCAGGCGCCACCACAGCTGCAGGGACTGCTCCCCTGGCAGGCTCGCACCCCTGCGCGGCATGCGGCCGGCAGGTCGCGGCCTGCGGCAGCACATCCTGACCCGCCGCACCCCGGCGCGGCGCAGGTGGCAGCATTCCTGGCGGGCCTGCACCACTCGCGCAAGTTCCGGCCGTCGGTGGTGGTCTGCCCGGCGACGGTGCTGCGGCAGTGGCTGCGCGAGCTGCGCTGCTGGTACCCGCCGTTCCGCGTGGCCGTGCTGCACGACAGCCAGCGCGCCGGGCACCTGCCGCGGCCGCCGCGCGAGTGCGCCCCGCCCTCGCCGAGCGCTCCTCACGGCCTGTGCCTCTGCACCGCCTATCTCGCGCTCATAAGCCACTGGTCCAGCTGCTCCGCATGCGGCAAGCTACGCATGACAGCACACAGCAGGCCTCGAAAGCTCTGTGAGGTGTTCATGCCTTGGCGATTTTAAGAGGTGCTGCATGGCTGCTGGCGCACTGGCCACCTGCTGCGGTCGTTGCAGTACCACGTGTTTTGCTGCTCATTGCCGAGCCACTGCATTCACATCTGCTGCGCCTGCCGAATGCGGCGCCGGTCAGTGCGGCTGCCCCGATCGCCCTAGGTAGTGGCATGGCTCTCCCCTGGCACACTCTGCATGGTGCCGGTTCTTGCAGAGGAACAACATGGGCTGCCTGCAGAGCTGTAGTGCGCACGCACTGTCACAATGTCCCTGCCCCATCGACAGCAGCCTCCGTGCCGCGGCATGGCGCGCACGCGTGCCAGCCCTGCGCGCAGGGCAATCGTGCAGATGATCGCGCGCAGCGAGTCGGGCATCCTGCTGACGTCATACGACCAGCTGCGCCTGCAGCGCCAGCTGCTGCTCGGCGTCAGTTGGGGCTACGCGATCCTGGACGAGGGCCACAAGATCCGCAACCCCGACGCGGAGGCAGGGCCCCGTGCGTCTCCGTCTGCCCGCGAGCTCCTGCCTGCGCCCCGAGCGGCGCCCCAGCGTGTGGCGCTAGGAGGCGCGCCGCAGCGGGGAGCGGGAGCAGAATATTTGACCTGCGTGATAGGTTTAGGGTAGGGTGGTCATACCCTACCCTAATCCAGACACGGCAGCCGCGCGTGGTTCGTGACGGGCGTGGGCGCAGGTGACGCTGGCGGCCAAGCAGCTGGCGACGGTGCACCGCGTGATCATGTCCGGCTCGCCCATCCAGAACCGCCTGGCCGAGCTGTGGAGCCTGTTCGACTTTGTCTTCCCCGGCAAGCTGGGCACGCTGCCCGTGTTTCGCGCGCAGTTCGCGCTGCCCATCCAGTTCGGCGGCTACGCCAACGCATCCGCGCAGCAGGTGGGTGCTTGCGCGCACGCAGCGTGCGTGTGCCAGGGCCGAGCAGGTTCTGACCTTGTGGACTTCACTCACTTTACTAAGCGCAGTAATGGCTGGGGCTGGAGCATGCTTTTCTTGCATCCTTGCTGTCGCCTGTGCTGCAGTGTGCGTAGTCAGGTTCATGCTGATGTGCTGAAAGTGGAGGGATAGGCTTGGATGTGTGCATCACTTCCTTGCAATTGCATAATGTAGGCTCCTCTGAGGATGCCTGGTGCTGCGCAACAGGTTTCCACGGCGTACAAGTGCGCGGTGGTGCTGCGCGACCTGATCGCGCCCTACCTGCTGCGCCGGCGCAAGGAGGACGTCGCGCAGCAGCTGCCCGCCAAGACCGAGCAGGCATGTGTGCTTGGAGCAGTTGCACATGTGCCTGTTCCACCTGTTCGCAACAGGTTGCCAATTTGTTGTCGGATGTCCTGTGAAGAGGAAGTTGGTTGCATGAGACAGCTCAACAAGACAAGTCTTCAACTCGATTTCAAGCCACAGTCAGCATGGTGCAGCAAGGCAACAACCTGCTGTATCAGGTTTGTGTCATGTGCTTCATAAGACGCTGAGCGGCTCATCCGCCTGTAGCCAATGGCCGTCCAGCATGCGTGTGGGTCACCATTGCTGAGCATGCGGCACTGCCCGCTGTGATGGCTTCCCTCGACGGTGCATGCACGCGCGCAGGTGCTCTTCTGCACGCTGACGGCCGACCAGCGCGACCTGTACCGCTCCTACCTGGCGTCCTCCGAGGTTGCTGACATCCTTGCGGTGCGCTCGTGCCCGAGCACGCTTGGCCACCCGTTTACTCTTTGCCTGGACTGACATTGCATGGCATATTGCGCTTCACTCAGGTGCCGGCAGGACGTGTAGGCTATCAAAGAATCTTGACGGGATTTTGAACTCCGTTCCGCTCGACGACAGGGTGCATGCCGTATAGGCGCAGGCCTCAACTTCCCTGGCAGCACTTTGCCGCCAAGGGCGCCCTCGCCAACCAAAGCAGGCCTCCCATACTTTTTTTCCAGACGGCCCTAACCTGCAGACAAGCCGCGCAGGACCGGCGCAATGCGCTCGCTGGCATCGACATCCTGCGCAAGATATGCAACCACCCCGACCTGCTGCAGCGCGCCAAGTGGGAGGGCGCGCCGGACTACGGCAACCCCGTGCGCTCTGGCAAGCTCACCGTCGCCATGAAGGCGCGCGCGGCCCGGCCTCCTGGCTGAGCTGCTGTGCCTGCGGCTAGCGCACCGTTGCTGGTGTGGCGTGCGGCAAAGCCATCCGACAGGACAGCATGCACGTGCTGAGTCAAGCTTCCAGTTGAGCAGCCGTGTGTTGCCACCAAGCTTGGTGACAGCCAGAGCACTGGCGCGCTGCTGCGCTTGTTGTCAGGCATCCGCTTGGTGCGCAGGTGCTGGCGCACTGGCACCAGACCGGCCATCGCGCGCTGCTGTTCACGCAGACGCAGCAGATGCTGGACATCGCGGAGAGCGCCATGCAGGCGCGTACTCTATGTGATGATGTCCTGCTAGCATGCCGATGTACCTGTGCCAAGCATCATGAGTACATCCGGCTGCCGCAGGTCGCACCTGTTCTCTGCATGACATGGCACATTCACAGCGGCTCTGTGCCTGCCAGGCCTGCTTACCAGTCTACCTGTATGCTGTGATGTGTTAACAGGCTGCTGTCACCAACAATGCAGGCGGCTGACCTGCCGTACCATCGCATGGACGGCAGCACGGCGGTCGGCGCGCGCGCGCGCCTCGTCGATGACTTCAACAACAATGAGTCCGTGTTCGTGTTCCTGCTGACCACCAAGGTTGGCGGCCTGGGCATCAACCTCACCGGCGCGGACCGGTGCGGAGGCATGAGTGCTGCTCTGAAATGCTGTTGTGTGGGCATGCATAACATGTGTAGGTCAGTGTTTTGTGAAATGCGTCATCAGCTAGTAAATTTGTTTGACACAGTCGCCGTTTTTACGAGGATCTGACTGCCAGGCATTGCTATTTCAGCCGTCATGTACGTTTCTCAGCTGCGCACGGATAGGGTTGGCTGATGGTGCAAAATGTGTATTCACAGTGGCAGCGCGATGCATGGCGTCGTGCATCGCCCTTGATGCAGGGCGCGCGCGCGCGCGCGGCAGCGTGCTGCTGTTCGACCCGGATTGGAACCCGGCGACGGACACCCAGGCGCGCGAGCGCGCGTGGCGCATCGGGCAGACGCGGCCGGTCACGGTGTACCGCCTCATCACCGCCGGCACGATCGAGGAGAAGGTGTACCACCGCCAGATCTACAAGCAGTTCCTGACGAACAAGGCGCGCCCGCCGCGCCGTCCCTCCCGTGGCCGCCCCTCTCACGGTCTTGTGCAGACAACGAGTAAAGCAGGTGACTTTGCCTGCACAGTGTCAGCGCTCTGCTGGCCGGGCGCCAGCTGTAGCGCGTGAGCTTAGCGCAGCGCTCGCGGTTGACGGAGTGTCTGACAGGCGACAGCGCATGCCCGGCTCCTTTGAGTGTCATGACCGCGCTCGCTCCCGCGGCAGGTGCTGCGGGACCCGCGCCAGAAGCGCTTCTTCAAGGCGCGTGACATCCACGACCTGTTCACGCTGGGCAGCCAGGTGCGATATTTGCCTCTGTATCCCCCTAGTACATACCTGCAAAATATGTGCCTTGTTCCTCCGTCAAGATTGCAGCAGGCCGATGCGCCAAGGGCAGACAGGTCCGCTGCGCACAGCATCCTGCCAATGCTTCCATCGTGCGACCTGGCAAGGACACGCAGGCGTCAGCGGCGTGCGCACACGGCCGGCAAGGCATGTCTTACCTTAGCCTGCGGGGCGGCGCGCGCAGTACGCGGGCGCCAGCGAGACGGCGGCGATCTTCGCGTCGCTGCCGGGCTCGGTGGAGGTGCCGCTGGACGCCGGCGACGCGCTCGACCCCGACACGCTCGCCGTGCCGGCCGAGGCCGCGGCCGGCGCGGCCGAGGTCGCCATGCAGGGCGCGCGCCCAGGGCTCGCTTGCTAATTAGGTTAGAGTTTTGCAGACTGGCAGGCTGTTGTGCTCTGCTTGTGTCGCGGGTAGGCGGCCGGCATGCGCTTGGGCCTCGCGGAACACACCAGGCGAGGTTGCAGTGGGCGCGGCCGTAGTCGCCATGCAGGGGCTGCCCAGGGGCCGCTGCCCTGAGTTCAGTCGCCAGGTTGCTTGCCACTCAGGCCATGTGTGATCCACGACTGCAGCTGCATCGCTGTAGCACATACCCTAGGCCATGGACAACCAGATAGTGTGGCAGCACTCGAGGCGCAGCCTCCCTGCGCACGCGACGGCTCCGTGCCGCAGCAGCGCTGACGAGGCTGGGCGCGCGGCGCGAGCAGAGGCGGAGGGCTCCGCCGAGCGGATCGAGGGCGGCGCGTCTGCGCCGTCCAGCCCCTCCGCAGGCTCCATGGAGGGCGTTGATGCAGCAGTGGCCGCAGCAGCTCTGCAGCCGTCCCCAACGCGCGGCGGCGGCCGAGCGGTGGCCGCGGCGCTGGCCGCCGCCAGCAATGGGTCTGGTGCGCAAGCCCTCACCCTGTGCCCTTTCGCTGGTGAGGGGGCGATGTTGAGACGCTAGGCGTGCGAGGAGCGCATGCCGTCAGCGGCGAGTGCCTGTTTTTTCTAGTGGTGTAACAAAACGCGGTAGGGCATTGCGTCCTTGTAGTACCACAAGAGCTAGGAACAGCCCTGAAAAGTCAATAGGCCGCGCACTTGGCAGAGTGCTGGAGCCATGATGCCCTGCTCAGCACTGCAAGCACTGCAGTGAGCTGGCGTTGACTTTGTTCGCTTGGTACCTGCTGCATACTGTAGCGGCTGTATTGTGACGTGTGCATCATGACATGTAACATCGCGCTGCTGCGCCCCGCGCAGGCGGCGGCGGCGAGGACGCGCGCGTGCTGCGCGAGCTGTTCGAGGGCGCGGGCGTGGCCAGCGCGCTGGACCACACGCGCATCGAGGCCGCCAACGACCCCGAGGCGCTGCAGCGCGACGCGGCCGCCGCGCGCGTGGCGCGCCGCGCCGCCGACGCGCTGCGCCGCAGCCGCGCCGCGTGCGAGGTGCGCGACGGGTTGCGCGGCACCGCCGCGCCTGGCGCCATCGTGCAGCAGTCCAGCGCTGCTTTGTGCCTGCTCGCTCATGCGGTCGCAGCTGCCTTTGGTCGCGCGAGGGGCGCGAGGCGCATGTCTGACTCTACCCGGAAGCGTCGCGCCAGGCCGCGCCCATCAACGTGCCCACCTGGACGGGCCGCTCCGGCGCGGGCGGCGCGCCGCCGGCCATCGCGCGCCGCTTCGGCGCGGCCGCCAACCTGCGCCTGCTGCCCGCAGCGCCCGCCGCCGCCCCAGGGGAGCCGCCCGGCGAGGCGCCCGCCGCCGCCGCGGCCGCCGCTCTGACCAGGTGCGGCGGCACCGCTTCCGTGTGGGCCCCTGTTGGCGGCAGCGCAGGCCCAGGCAGTGCTAGCCAGCGCATGGTTTGGCAGTATGTGCGCGAGCCTGCCGCACCCTTTCTTTGGCCTTCTGAGGCTTTCCTGGGCTCTGGGCTGTGCTTGGGCTCTGTGGGCTTCAAGGCATTGCGGCAATGGTACAGGTGCGGTGAGGCACCTGCGGCGCCCCACTGTCAGCGCATGCGCCTGCCGCGCCCAGGTTTGGCAGCGCGGTGTTTGGCGCGGGCGCGCGCGCGGGCACGAGCGGCGGCGTGGCGCCGCGCAGCGCGGAGCTGCTTGCCACGCTGGCGGCGCGGCGCGCGGCCGTGTCGGTCGCGGCGGAGGGCCACGAGGACCCTGAGGCGCGCTCCATACCCGACTGGCATACGCTGTGAAGTGCTGCCCAGCATCATCCTGTGGCTGCGGGGGCATGGCAGCCAACCGCCGACACGGCGCTGCGGGGCTCTGCGTGAGATGGCATGCGGTTGGTGCAGCGGCCCCATGCGCTGCACGCCAGCCAGTCCATGGCGCGCCTGGAGGAACTCAAGCTGAGGAGGCCAGTGTTTGGTTCGTGTTTATGTAGCCACCCCATGGGGACAGCATTCACAGGGCAGCAAGACCTGGCCCGGTCCTCATTTCACCTCTTGTCTGCGTGGCACGTTGTTGTTTACACCAAACCCACCCTACCCTACATCCTGTCCCACGGCCGCAGCTGGAGGCCGCGCGCGAGCTGAGCGGGCGCATCGTGGACTTCCTGGCGGCGGCCGGCGGGCGCGCGCCCAGCGGCGCGGTCGTGCAGCGCTTCGCGCCCGAGCTGCGGCCCGCGCTCGCGCCCGTGTTCCGCCAGCTGCTGCACCAGGCGCGCAGCCGCCTCCGTGCTGGCTTCGTCCGCTCGCACAGCGCATGCACAGTCATTAAGTGACATGAGACTCTTGCAGCCCTTTCGGGCGCTTATCTCCCGCCAGCTGCTGCACTGAGCGCAGCCCCCATCCGCGGTGCTCTGCGGCCGCAGCGCGTCCACACAGTCAAGAGCTGCACGCATGTCGACCAGCGGAGCAGGGCAGCACACCGTCCAGCCACTGGGCGGTCATGGCATGCGGGCGCAGCGCCGCGCCTGGAGTGCTGTGTTGCTTCGGTCGCTCAGCTGTGAGAGTCAGACTATCACAAGCAGGCTATCACCTGATAATGCGTGCCGTTGCCGGCGGCGTGTTAAGGTTAGGGTTAGTTTAAGGTAGGTGCGAGTGCGGCGTGCCGAGGGCGGGACCTGGGGGCGCAGGTGGCCCAGCTGGAGCGCGACGGCGGCGGCAAGGCCTGGGTGCTGCGGCCGGACTTTGCGCCGAGGGCGCAGTGACCCGCGCCCGCGCTCGCGCAGCGCGGCACCCGGCGCGGCGGACGCGGAGGAGATTACCAGGGAACGGCGCGGGGGCGGGAGCATGCTTGCATGCATGCAGTGCGCGCACTTTCGAGCCCCCGCGTGGGGGCTCTGGCTGCCAGGGACAGACTGCAGGCGCATGCAGCGCATGCAGCATTAGCTCTTAGGGTCGGCGCTCTGTCTGTTCCAGCTGCAAGCTGAGGCTCTTCTGGGCATACTTCTTCAGAGTTGCGTATGGGCCCCTGCTGAGCCGCTCCGTGAGTAATATAGCTGTGCGGTAGTCGGGGAGCCTAGCGCCAGGCCTTCTGACCAGGCCGCCCCGCATAGTGTCAGTCTGCACCATCCGGCCTGGCCAGCTGCAGTGACGTGCAGGATGTCCAGCCCATTGCTGGGCAGGCGGCTAGCTTATCACTGGCAACACACCCTGTAGGACATGTTGCAGCCGGCACCTGCTTGCAACAAGGTTGTACACAAGTTAGAAGCGCACGCCCTGTAGTGCACTTGCTCTTGCAATTTGCTAGAATGCTCGGCACAAGCATGCATGGCCAGGCGCTGTAACACTGCCCAATGCCTTGTGTCTGAGGGTGTCCAGCGCGGCCGAGCACAGGCACTACCAACACTCAGAACAGCCGCACGCCACTGCGATCTTGCCTTGGTATTTACAAATACACAGTTGCGGTTTGCCAACGGTATCTAACAGCACCGGCCTAGTACACAGCACACGCTCTCACTCTAACTGCAACTGCGCGCCACGCTTTGCGGCATGCCACGGGGCGGACGGGCGGCCGAGTGCTGCGACATGCACCTTGACCCTACCCCCTTGGGGCTTGGGGCGCAGACACACGGGCCACCCGGGACCCGCGGCACACTGCGGCGGCGGACGGCCGCCCTTCACACGCATCCTCACACCGCTAAAAAATACGCTGACTCCGGTTGCCAAAAGCACTGTCCGCTGCACACCAAAACGACCTGCCCTGGTCACCGGGGTAACACACACAGCATGCGAGGCCGGAAGAAGCGGCCCGCCTACAATCAAAGAGCATTCATTCCTGAGGGTCTGGCAGGGTACACGCATTGCTCCGCCATAACAGGCGCCAGCCAACAAATCGCGCCGCCAGCACATTGCTTTCCGCCCGCCGCCCTCTCGGGCGCGGGCTCCGGTTTCGGCCCACGCTGTACTCGTTCCTAGACACACGCCTGTATAATCGACACTCGCTGGGCGTCGGGGGAGCGCTGCGCCCGCACTAGCACGGGAGCAGCCGGCCCCCGCAGTTCTGCCGTCACTGGGCGGGATAATGTTCAGCAGTGTGAGCCGTACACCAAATCACCTTTCGCTGGCACCGCACCGGGCAACGCGCGGGTTCGTGTGTGCGCCCTGCAGGCCGCAGCCGCATCGCATCATCCTGGCTCGGATCCGTCTGTTGGCGCCACACAGTCTGGCTACTTGAAATGGGCGCCCGCAACCCCGCCCTTGCACGTTAGCTCCTAAGCAAATCACTCGCAAGCTGCCTAAGCCGCCGCCACGGGCGCATATCCACACATCGTTCCTATTTACTCACATCAAACCTACCTAAAACGTACCGCCCCGCGCCCGCGCAGCACTGTCCCGCGCGGCAGCGCTGCGCGTCCATGGCGGAGGGAGTGCCCCATCCCCTCCCCACCCCCATGACCCTCGGGGCCCTTCAGCACCCGGCTGTGCAGACGCGCGCATGGGCGCCGCGCTGCGTCAGAATGCCGCCTGCACAAACTGTAAGCCATCCGCCGGAGACTCTTGCGTTGCGCGGGCGGCTGCACGCCGCGCCGTTGAACACGCCGTGTTGTGGCGCACACCGGCGTGGCACTCCCCATACCCTACTGACAACCTAGCGCTGCATGCAGCGCGCCCTGCCATGGCATCATGGCGGTGCAGCGCACGCAGGCGGGAAAAAAAAAGATCACCCCGTGCTCTCTCAGGCACCCAAAAGCACATGCCCTACTGGGGTATGGTCACACAAGAAAACAACCGCTACCACGCAACACCCCTCCTAAGCTGGACACTGCTCTGCGCGCGCTCCCCTCCAGTGCTCGACTCCCCACCATATAATACCTCGCTGCCTGCACGCCCAGACGCGTGCGTGCAGCCGCCGGCTGCACACACAACCCTGGCAGCCCGGCGCAGGCCTGTACGCGCAGGCCTTATTGCCAGCCCCCGCCTCGCCTCATGAATACACACCGCGCATCATGTACAGTGCAGACCCTCGTTCCCACTCCCTCTCCAAGGTCACCTGCACGGTTTATGCTGGAGGTTCTGGGATCGCCGCACACGCGGCCTGACCGCCCCGTGCCATAAGCTCATCTTGCAGGGCCCGCGCGCGACAGCCCGCCCCGCACCACGCACGGGCCCGCCGTACCGCACCAAATGCTCTCTGCCCTCGGCCGCTCAGCGCAAGCGCCGTCGCTGCCATGTCCCTCGCGCCGTGCGCATACACTCCTGAAGTACTCGCTCGCTACCTGTACAGTCTCGTGTCCCCGTGGGGCGCTCTACCCTTGCGGCGCCGCCCCTCTCGCGCAGCCGCCTCATACCTTCAAACCTGTGCCGTATTCGCCATGGCTGCTTGTGCAGGGCGACGCGCGCCGCACGAGGCCTAGGCTCGGGGCCGCGCGCCCCGCGCCCGGACGCCCCCGTATCAGTACGGGCGGTACCCGTGGCGCACGCGCTCCTGGAGGTAATGCCGCGCCGGGCCGGCGTTCAGGTCCTCGCCCATGGGGCCGGGGTCCATGCCCTGCGCGCGCGCCGTCTTGTTAAAGTAAACGCAAATGTGCTTGCCTCCAGGGCGAGCATGAGATGCCTGCACTGCTTCAGTAGATCTGTTGCATGCCAGGCCTGGCTATGTAGGGGCTGCCGCTGAGAAAATTGTTGTGATGGCGAGCTTGCTACTTCCTGGGCTCTTAGAGCGTCCTGGCCTGGTGACTTGCATCGAGACACCAGGCTCTGGACCAACGCGCAGGGGCAACAGATGGGGGCAGACAAACACTGAGGTAGGATGAAAGAACAGAACAGAAGACGGAAAGGAGCTCGGCGCCGGCGGGGGGGCGCGCCTGCATGTCGCGCAGGCTGGAGTGGTCGACGTAGCCGTGGCCGGGGCTGGCGTGCAGCGACGCAATGGACGGAATGGAGGGCAGGCCGCGCGTGATGCTGGCCTGGCTGTGGCTGGGCGCCGCATCCTCCTCGCGCCGCGGCACCGCGCAGTCGATCGCAACCGTGGAGCCCCTGCCCCACGACACACCTTCAACTGTAAGTTCATCTGCTCTTTGCCACAGCATCTCATTTTCAATCACGTTTGCCAACCACCAAACAGTCACCGCCACCCTCGGCGACCCGCTGGCGCTCTCCGCACGCAAGCGCGATTGCCCAACAGTTGACAGCGAGGGCGGTGCACTTGCGTCCAGCTCAGGCTGCTCGCCACTCTGATACACGGCGCTGGCCTTGCTGACTCGGAGGCACGCAAGCATGCTGTACCCAAGCGTCGTCAAACTCCGCGCCGCCCTCCAGGAGCCACACCGCGCACCAAACGCAGCACCCTGCGCTTGGTGCGCAACATCGCGCGGGGCCCGCGGCAGTCTGCGCGCGCGCGCCTGATCTGGTGCTGGCCGTGCGCGTTGGCGCGCGCGACGGCCGCCTCCGTCTCAAACGTGACGAAGCCAAACCCGCGGTGCTCGGCGCGGTTGACCTTGTCGCGCGGCATGTACACATCCATGACGTAGCCAAAGCGCGTGAAGTACTCCTGCGCGGTGCGCGGTTCAACTGCGTCTCAAAGAGGTTATTTTATGGTGGACAATCATTATAGTAGGTTTAACAGCAGCTCACGGCGTGCGCCTGGGTGACCAGGTGCGGCGCGCGGCCCTTGAAAAACGCCCCAGCACGCAGCCGCGGGCGCGCGGGGGCAGGCCGCGCGCGGCGCGCACTCGCACATCGCCCTCGGTCGTCTCCTTGTTGAGCTTGCCGACGAAGATGCGCGGCCCCGCGCGCGCGTCGGCCGGGCCACCGCTCGCGTATCGGCCGCCGCCCTCGCCGCTCAGGCGTTCCGAGCCGGCGCGGCCCATGCGGCCGCCGTACCCCGCGGCGCCCGCGTGCGCGCCGCCGCCGCCGCCCACCGACGCCGCGCCAGCGGCCGCCGCGGCCAGGATCGCCTGCGCGTCCAGCCCCGCCAGGAACCCCGCGCCGGGCAGCTCGGCGGACGCGGCGCGCGGCGCGTGCAGCGACGCGGGCGGCGGCGGCGCGGGCGGCCCGCCGCCGCCGCCGCCGTGGTGACTGGGGCTGTGGTGCGCCGGCTGCGCGTGCGCGGCCGGCCCATGGTGCGCGGCCGCAGCCTGCGCGGCCGCCGCGCGCTGCAGCAGGAGCAGGTGATCGTCCATGGCGCCGGCGGGCGCGCCGAGGCCGCCGCCCAGCTGCGCCTGCGCCTGCGCCTGCAGCAGGCCGCCCACGCGCAGGCCGATGCCCTCGCCGCCGCCGCCAAAGCTCAGGCCCTGCGCCGCGCGCGCGGCCCCCGGTCAGCGCCGCCGCGTGTGCGCTCAGCTTTTTTGCAAATGGGCACCGCAGAGGAAAAGAGGTGGAACTCCACTAGTTCCCCTACTTGGATAGACGCCTGCTTCCAGACTTGATCTGACGGTGGCTCCTGAGCGTGCGCGCGCCGCCGCCGAGGCCACCGCCCGCGCTCAGCCTGCGCAGCGCCCGTGCCCGCAGGCGGGGCGCAGCAGCGCCTGTAATGCCAACAGGGGCGGCGCGCGCTGGACGGCGCCCGCCAGAGGTCGCCGCGCGCGTGCACGCGCGGGCGCGCCCGGGGCGCGCCTGCAGCGCCTGCGCGGTGCGGTCGTTGGCCGGCAGGTAGTCGCTGAGCGCGGCCAGGGCGCCGTTGTCGCGCCGCGGCTCGCTGCCGCCGCCGCCGCCCGGCGGCGACACGTCCTCCAGGCTCGGCCGGCCGCCCAGCGCGCCGCCAAAGCCGCCGCCGGCCTCGGAGCCGCCACTCTCGAAGCGCCCGCCGCCGCTGCCGCTGGAATAGGCGGAGCCGCCATTGGCGGGCGGCCCGCCGTTGGCGCCGCTGTCGGCTGACGCGTAGGAGCTGCCAGCGTGCGCGTGCGCGTGCGCATGCGCGTAGGCGCCCATGTGCATACCGTTGCTGCCGTTGCTGGGTGGCGCGTCGTAGCCCGCGGGCGCGCCGCCGCCCACCGCGCCGCTGTAAGACAGCCCGCTGTGCGCGCGGCCCTGCGCGCGGCGCGCACGGGCTCGGGGCGCGGCCGGCGAGGCACGGCGGCAACGCGCGCTGCGCCGCAGGCTGCGCGGCCCTCGCGGCCCTGCGCGCCCGCGCAGGCCTACGAGCAGGGGCCAGCAACGGGAGGCCGCTGCAGCACCCCTCGCCCCAGCACATGCACGCCGTGCTTGCGCACGCCCGCCCAGACTCCACGCCAGGCAGCACGGCCGGGCCGGGACCCAAACTTGCGTTTGCCCCGCAGCCGCCGCTGGTCAAGCGGCCGGGGCCGCGCCTGCCCGTAGCCGGGGTAGACGCCCGGCGCGGGCGCGCTGGCTGGCGCGGGCACGCCTGCATACGCGCCCGCGGGCGGCAGCGCGGCCATGAACTGCTGCAGCTGCCGCGCGGCGGCCGGGCCCAGGCCGTGCGCCGGCAGCGCGGCCATCGTCTGGCGCGCTGCCTCATGGCTCGCCTGCCCCGCCCGGGCGCGCGGTCAGCCGCGCGCAACCGTGCACGGCGATGCGCTCGTGCAGCGCCCCTTGCCGCAGGCGGACAGGCGGCCGGTGTGCATGTGCAGGACACAAGCAGACGGCCATTGGCGCACACGTCGCCCCGCACCCTCTTCGCACGTCCATGCTGCCGGTGCGCGCGATCTGCAGGCGCATCTTGACACCACAGTGCGCAGGTTTGCTGCCCAATGTGCAGGGGATGCAACTAACCCTTGCGAAGTGCTCAGCAGGACCCACGCACACACACTTCGTACACACACTCAACAGCTAGCTCTTTTCATCCGCAACTTGCGATTACTCTCTCGCCGGCCGCCGCGCCCCGCCAGCAGGTTGTACGAGGCGGGCCGGCGCACCCGGCCCTCGCGGCCCTCCTTGGGCGTGGCGCTGTCGATGGCGAGCTCCACGCCGTGCAGCGAGTGCGGCATCGCCATGACCGTGTCCACCGGCTCCGGCGACGTGAACGTGATGAAGCCGATGCCGCGGTGGCCCTGCTTCAGCGAGTCCTTGGGCATGTATGCGTCCTGCGCGGCCGCGCCGGCGCGGGCTCAGGCGAGCGGGCGCAACCCAGTGCTCTGTCGCCCTCCAAACTGTCTGCGCGGTATGGTTCGTGCAAGGCGGGTGCCAGCGAAAAGGCAAAGCCTGCAAGGAGACAAAGCAGACGGGGTGCCTCGCGCTCGTCTGTGGAGCGCTTCACACAGCACAGGAGCTGGGGCGGCGGCTGCCAGGGCGCGGTAAGCACGCGGGGCGGGATGGGCGCGCCTGCACGCTGCCGAAGCTCTCAAAGTATTGCCGAAAGTGCTCCTCAGTGACAGTGGGCGGGATGCGTGCGACGAAGATGCGCGACGAACGCTGCGGCGGGCCGCCGCGCGGCAGGGCCAGCTTCGGCTGCGCAGCGCGTGCTGTGCCGTCAGGCCACTGGACTGCCAGTGCACCTTTGTTAGGTCAGCATAAGCTAGCCTGAAATCAGCACGCCGCGTTGCAGCAGCGCTCGCTGCTGCAACAAGCACCAAACCGCGCGCGCTCTTGCGCAGGCCACCAGGGACGGCTGCTCGTCACAAAGGCAGGCACGTTCGTTGCTGAGCAAGCGAGCCCGAGGCCGGGCGCGCGCGCCTCGCAGCGCCGCCCGTCGACGATGTGCGCGCACTCCAGCACGCGCTGCGCGTCCGCCGCGTTCCAGAACGTTACGAAGCCAAAGCCACGCGACTTGCCGCTTGCGCGGTCCTTCATCACCACGCACTCCTGCGCGCACGGCGCGGGCGCTCGCACTCCCAAGCGGCGCCGTCCGGGATTCCGACCCCGGGCGTGCGGTCCACTGCTGGGGCGCAGGCTCCGCAGGCTTTATGCACTGCTATGCACTGCCCAGCAGGACACCTAGCAGAATTGCGCGCCGGGAGGTCAGAGCATCAGTGCAGCGCCGCGCACCTGCAGCGGCCCGAACTGCGCAAAATACTTGCGCAGGGAGGCCTCGTCGGTGACCCACGGCAGCCCGAGGACCACCAGCTTGCGGTCGTCGGCCATGCCGCCGGCCTCACCGCTGTCGTAGCTGTCGCTCGCGGCGGCCTCCTGCGCGCGCGCCCCGCCGCCGCTCGGCCCAGCGCGCTGGCGCTCGCCCGGCGAGCGGCGCTGCTCCCAGCGAGCCGTGAGCTATGCGCAATAGCGCTGTACGTGCGGAGATGCTCCTCCTTGCACAGGAATCGCACGGCAAGCGGAGCGGCGACCAGGTGGCTGTCAGAGCTGCGCAGAGGTGCGGCATGCGCGCGCGGCCCAGGGCTGCGCGCGCCTGCTGCGCCGCGCCGTGCACGTCGCTGTGCGCCATGGCGCTCGGCCGCGCCGCCAGCGCGCTAGTGGGCGCCCTCCCGCCGCGCGCGTCCGCCGCTATGGTGGCGGCCGCGGCAGGGCGGTGTGGCGGCTTGCGCGTCTGTTTGTCCTCGCCCTGCTCGCACAGCCGGCCGGTCCATGCGTCTTCCGCGCAGCTCCCCGCTTGCTCCGACGCCAGGCGCGCTGTCGCAGCAATCACCTGCCGGCCGCGCGGTGAGCGCTTTCAGAGCGCCGTGGGCGCGCGGCGCGCCTGCAGCGGGCATGCCCAGCGCAATCACGGCCCAGCTCCTGAGAATATGCCACACGTGTATGCCGCCTTGCGCGCCCGGGATGCGGCGCAGGCCGCCCGGGATGACGCCAGCGCACGCGACAGAGCCCCGAAAGTGTGCCGCGCCTCAGGCCCCAGGGTGCGCGCACAGCCAAAGCGCTGCGGCGCGCAGCACAACCCCCATGCCCTGCCGGCGCAGCTGCGCACGGGCCAGGCAGGCACAGCAGAGCGCGAATCAGACACGACCTGCGCTGCAGGCGGGCGAGCTGGGCGCGCGGCACCCTCCCAAGCTGGCGATGTTGGGAACAAGCGAAGTCAAACTACCTCGGCCCGACTCCCGGCTGGCCGCCGTCACCACCGACCGCGGGCTGCTTCTTGCTGCCCAAAGATCTACGCCCGCCTTCCCAGCCTACGCCGGCCGCACGTACGCCGAACGAGGCCGCACTGCTAGACCACTCGGGGCCGGCGAGGGCCCCCGTGCTCGGTCAGGCTGCTCGCAGAGCCCACGCCCAGCTGTGACAGCCCGCTCTCTGCCCCAGGGTGTGGCGATTGCCTGCACGGGCGCGAAGCACAGGGACTTGCTCCACGCGGCCTCCTCGTCCAGCAGAGCGCCAGCAGCACGGTCGCCTGGCGAGCAGCTTGCACTGGGCCGTGCTTTCGTAGAAAGCAAAATGGGCGCGATGCGGGCCCTGCCAACCTAGACAGGTTTGGGAGCCTCGCTGGGACTCCTGGTCCCGGTGCACTCTGGGAGTAGCTTAGGCAAACCAGCACAACCTGCACCGGGAGAAGAAGGGAAGAGTAGGGCATGAGTCTCAGGTGCTTGGGCGCCCTGGCGCAGCGCGCGGGTGTGCGTGCACGGTTCCACAACAGCACCGCCTGCCGAGCGATGTCCAGCTATCAGCTGCTGTCATATGAGTACGTTCACGACATCCTTGAGAAGCGCGGCCCGCACCGCGACGCTCACCTCACGGCCGCGAAGGAGAAGGCGCGCGCAAAAGCCTCGCTGCGCCGTGCCACGCACGCATGCTTGCATTGCCCGGATGGCGCTTGCGTGGCAACCCAGTTTGGTCTCCCGCAAGCCAGGCCGCTCAAATCCGTCCTCTTCATTGCCACGCATGCATGCACTGCCATCGTGTCACGTGCCAGGGGTGCGCTGCAGGCCCAGGAAGGCAAGTTGGTGCTGGCAGGCGCCACGGGCGACCCCACCAGTGGAGCGGTGTTTATCTGGAAGGACACCACTGCTGAGGCGCGCATATGCAGGCCTGTGGCGCTTCTGCATTCCTGCATGTCGATTGGCGAAGCTGACAAGCCGCGGCTGCGAGCCTGCTCGCAGGCGGTCAAGGCCTTTGTGCACGCCGACCCATACACCAAGGCGGGGCTGATTGACAAGTGGTGCGAGGCCTTGCCGCCCTTGGTCGCTGGTTGCCTTCTGAGGCTGTTGTGCGCCTGACAGGGCCGGGCGCGCAGGTCTGTGACGCCGTACAACGTGGTTGTCAACGCACTGGAGGGTGAGAGCATTGGTGATATTGGTGGTGGCGCTGGTGCCGATGGGGAGAAGGCCACCTCGCCGGATAGCCTCAATGAGAGCATGAAGGCAGAGATTGCGTCGTGATTCACAACAGGAGTGCCCCCGCCCCACATAGGTGACCTGTCGCGCTGCTTGGGTGGGGTGGTGCTACTTGCTGATGAGGAGGGATTGCAGGGGGACAGGCAAACGGGTGTGTTAGCGTGTTGACCTGTTCGCACAAAGCTACAGGCCTGCCAGCGCTGTGAACAAGCTGCCTTGTAAGATGGCATGCTGCGGGTGAGGTGACATCCAAGCAAACGGCGTTGCAAGTTGAGCCACGTACCTGTTGTTTGCGAAAGGATTGTCAAAAAGTTCATCTTCTTATTTTCTACCTTGGCGCCTTCCAAAAGAGAGGTACCTCAGCGCGAGCTTCGCGCTAAAGCTTACCTCCAACATCTGCCCTCTGGTGCTAGGCGGCGCTTTCCCTCCTTGCGGCGTTGACTTTGGTAGAAGCCTGGGGGTCCAACAGCCACACTTTGCAGCTGCACCGGAGACGGCTGGGCGCACGCGCACACAGCAAGCATGGCGGCCACAAAGATCCGCTGGGGGGACACGCTGGACGAGGACGACAGCCTGCCGGCGAACAGCATCTCGGGGCCGGACGGCCGCGGCGTGAAGACCATCGTCGAGTACAAGCGCAACGACAAGGGCGAGGCCATCAAGGTCACGACCAAGACGCGCGTGTCCAAGGTGGAGAAGAAGGTGTACAAGGCGCGCGCCGCTCAACCCGCGAGCCAGACCTGCAGCGCGGCGACCACCTCCCAGCGCCCGCACCGAGGCGGCCGAGCCGCTCTGGGAGCCTGCCCGTGCTGCGCGCGCTCGTGCTACACCCGCAAGCCAGACTTGCAGCGCGGCGGCCACCTCCCAGCGCCCGGACCGAGTCCGCCGAGCCACTCTGGGAGCCGGCGTGTGCTGCCCATGCTCGTGTCAGGTGCTCAGGCAGGAACTGCAGTGGCCCCGAAGCCGTGCAGGCGCTTGGCCTGGCTTGCTGGGCGTGGGCGCCGCCCACAGGATGTGTCGCCTGACCGTGCTGTGGGCACCGCAAGCGCGCGGCGCCGTGACGCCGTCTTGCGCGGCGGGCGCGCCCAGGTCACAGCGGAGCGGAGGAAGTGGAAGCGGTTTGGCGAGGCGGCGAAGGAGCAGGTGCGCGCGCCTCCGCTGCGTCCCGCCTCCGCCGGGCAGCCCGCCCGCCTGCAGCGCGCGCCGCGGCCCGCGCCCCCAAGCCTGCCGTCACAGGCGCACGCAGAGCCGAGCTGGCCGGAGCTGCTCCAGAGGAAGTTGTTTAGCGTCCACAGCAGCAGCACGGGCTGCTTGGCACCAGCCCGCCCCCAGGACCACCTGCAGCCTTCTGGCGCGACGCCGGCGCCCCGCGCCCAGCGCACTCCGCCGGCCCACCCGCAGCCCCGGGCGCGTCCTGGCGCGGCGCGCGGGCGAGCGCGCAGCGGCGCGGCGTGCAGGTCGGCGACAGCGTGACGGTGCAGGCGACGGAGGAGATCCCGTTCGAGCGCACGCGCCAGACCAAGCAGACGCAGGACGAGAAGCGGCAGGAGAAGGACCTGAAGACGGCGATGCAGGGCTCCAACAAGTCCGAGATCGTCGGCAGGCGCGCGCGGGCGGCTCGCTCGGGTCCCTCCTGCGGCGCTGCGCGCCAGAGTCTGGCTCTGAACAGCGACGGGCGCTGGCCCGCAACGCGCTGTGCTGCGGGATGTGGGCGCGGCGGGTGCCTACCATGACTACTAACGCGCGCGGCCTGGGGTGGTCCTGTCCCGTAAGCGCATGCGAGCTTGCCACGAGCGCCAGCATGCAGGGCCGGGCGCGGCTGGGCGGGCCTGAGCGCGGCTGAGCGCGCTGCGCGCGCGCACAGCCTGAAGGACATCCTGTACCGCAAGCGCATGGAGCGGCAGCTGCTGCAAGCGCGCGGGCTCGCGGCCGGCCCCGAGCGGCCGCCCGACGAGGACGACGTGCGCGGCCCCGGCCACGTGCCCCATTGGACAGTCCACGGCTTGTGGCGTTGCAGGCTGTGTTGCTGGCTGTGTAACACCCTGGGGCTATAGGTATTAGCATATGTGATGGAGGCTTGTGAGGCCTGCGCCCTGACCCGGCTAGGCTGCCGGCCGTAACCCGGGGGGGCCGGGCTGTTGTCGGCGAACATGACCAGTAGGTATACATAAAATTGAAAATCCCTGCAATGACCCGGCAGCTCAGCGCTGTTCGTGTACATGTTACTCACGATCGGGCACGATGCAAAAGTTTTATTGGACTGATCGCCTGCCGATCAGACCGGGCAGCTGCTGCAAGGACCGCGCGGCGCCGCGCAGGACATGCCGGGCGGGTTGCCGGTGGCGGGCAGCAAGCCGGGCGGCTACGTGCCGCCGAGCCGGCGCGCGGGCGCGGGCGAGGGCGACAGCATGCGCCGGCGCGAGGAGAACAGCGTGCGCGTGACCAACCTCAGCGAGGATACGCGCGAGGACGACCTGCGGGCGCGGCCCCGCCCCCGCGCGCGCGCCGCAGAGCAGGGCGCCCTTGCCAAACCCCGCCAGCGGAGACCTGCGTGTGCGAGGATGGCCTGCGGACGCGCCTCGGCCCCGGCCTGGGCGCCCCAGGTCTTCGCTGACCTGGTCTTCATCTTCTGCGCCAGCTCAACGGCGAGCGCTCGCACCTGCTTGGCTGTTGTGTGTGTGACAGCCTGTTGACACAGGTCTGCGTGTATATTGCTACCTGCGTCCTGCTGCGCGTGGTGGCCAGTGTGCTGGGCTGACGCGCGCGTGCGCGCCCGGCGCAGGACCTGTTCAGTCCGTTTGGGCCGATCTCGCGGATCTACATTGCGTACGACCGCGACACGGGCGAGGCGCGCGGCTTCGCATTTGTCAACTTCGTGTACAGCCAGGACGCGCAGCGCGCCATCGAGAAGCTCGACGGGCACGCCCACCCATCCCGTGACATCTTTTTATTGCTGATGTGTTGTATTGGTAGTATGCGGCCTGTGTGGTGAATGTGCAAGGCCCTGTCAAGGGCCGCAGACGGGGCGCTGTGCCGCGCACGAGCCGGGAGGCTGCTTTGTGGTCCTGCCCTCGCCTGCGGACGCGTCACGGCAGGAGCGCATGCATGCATAGACCACATCCTCGGCCAAATGCAGTGCACATGCTGTGTGAGGCGGTGTGCGCGGCAAGTCAAGCGCGGCTCATGCGCTCGCCACTCGGCTATGTGAAGCCCGCTTGAGCGCCTGAGCGCTTGCTCAGCTTTCTGAGTGTGCAGGCACCGGCGCACTTTCCTGCTGGTGCGCTGCGGATCTGCAGTGGTGTTGGGGACAGCTGCTCAGGTTCAATTTTGGTGCGCGCAGGTATGGGTACGACAACCTCATCCTGCGTGTGGAGCTGGCGCAGCCGCGCGCTGAGCGCCCTTGAGGGCAGCATCGAATTGCGTACATGTGTGACGGAAAAGTATGCCTCGGCATGGGGCGCCCTGGTGTACTCGACTACAAGCGTTGCCGTGCAGCCATGCCTTTGTTGACCACGCCCAGCTGGCGACACTGTAACACCCTGCCGCATCCATACTAGCACCCCTGATGATATACTACACAACGCTGCACCTCTTTGTGCTGAAGCGGTCGGAGAAGCGTGCTTCACGATGGTCCTATGGCTGAAGAGGACGTCAACTAAACAGCGCAGGACAGCCACGTGCGCAGCCATGCACCATGCCGTCCTAGATAGCAGCGGACACAAGCTGTGCAACACTAGCACAGGTGGCTGACACATTGCGCGCCACTTTGATTGCACGAGGGTCACAAGCACAGCCCAACAGCACATCCATTCTTTACCAGTACATGCCAAAGCCCAGCTGCTTGGGCGGGCTGTCTAGCGCCCAGGGCGGCCGGTTCAGCTCCATGCGCAGCGCGCCCTCAGAAGCCATCTGCGCGTGTCCGTGCATGCTTGGTCCCCACATCCTGTACATGCACCTCTTGCATGACAGGCAGGCCATGGCGGTGCACATCGTCCGCATCACATGCCGACATGCGTGATGCAGGCCGTCGAGCAAGACGCAGTCACGGTGCCGGCCGACCATCTGCCTCTTGCACTTTGTCTACGCACATAGCTCTCACGCGCCCCCAGGCCGCTGTCGCCGTCACGGTGCCTACCAATATCACCAGTGCCCGCAGGCTCTTGCTCACAGACGAGGAGGACGCACCCAATATGCATCAATATGCCTGCATATTGCCTGCATCCCCGAACCAGGCAGGACATTCCAAGCGCGGGCTGTTGCAACGCCGCTGCCTCGCCGCCGTGCCCCTCCCCTGCAAGGGGGAAGTACAGCCAGGGCAGGGCGCGCGCCTGCAGCAGCGCGCGCCGGTCGGGCACCGCCTCGCGCTGCTCGGGGAACCAGACGCCCGGCTGCGTGCCGCCCGCCAGCATGGCCCGCACGAACGCCGCCGTGCAGATCCTGCACGGACGGAGCCCCAGGGGATTGCTTACTGCCAGCGCACATGAATGAATCTGGCCCCAGACGACCGACCCTGTTGCGCGGGCAGTGATCGCACAGTGCGCCGCCCCAAGCCCCACGCCTCCTCGCTCGCGGCTGACGTGCCCACGACGCCGCCCGCGTGGACATGGGTGGCGCTCCGCAGGGTGGGGGCGCGCCCGCTGCCTCGTTTTCCAGGCTGGCTCCAGACCGCTCACCCGGCACGACTGCCACACAGCGCGGCCTCTCAAGGCTGCAGCCCGGCCCCAGCTTTGCGCGGGCGCCGGCCGCGGGCCACGCTCTGCCACAGCAGCCTGTGCAAGTAGACGGCGGCGGCGGCGGTGCCGTCAGCAGGGCAGCGCGCGGGGGCCAGCCGCGCACCCCACGCTCTGCGACAGCAGCTTGTGCACGTAGACGCCGGCGGCGGACGTGCCGTCGGCGAGCTCCACGTCCACGCGCATCGCCACGGCCTCGCCCACCAGCGGGTCCACCGCGCGCACCCAGATGCTCGCCAGGCCCGCCAGCCACTTGGACCTGCGCGGCAGGCGCGCCGGCCATTGTAATACCTAATAAGCTCCGAGATGCACCCGGACGCTCTGCCGTGCGCAGCGTGCACGCCCGCAGCTCGCCGGGCTGGCCAGCCTTCTGCATGACATTCGGACGGCTCGGGTGGGCGGACCTGCGCCGGCACAAGGAAAAGACCCTGTTTTCGTGTAAGCGTGGTGGGCGCCGCACTGAGGTGCAGCGCAGGCCTTGGCCTCGGCCGCTGCACCACAAGCGAGGCGACAAGACCGCACCATGGTCGACATCGCTCATGTCAGGATAAGTCTGGGTAAAATAGCACAGGCGCGCCAGCAACCATTGTGCGCGCTGCGGGGCGGGGCGCACTTGGCGCGGTCCTCCAGGAAGCCCTTGGGCGCCAGCCGCGCGACCGCCACCATCGCCCTGCGCCCCAGAAACCCTTGGGCTCCGACCCCGCCGGCCGCACGCGCAGCGTAAGCGATGCGCCGCGGGCATGCCGTGGAGAGGTCGCTGCCATTATTAAAAGGAACAAGGTATTGGTAGCATTGAGGAAGCAGGAGGCAATACCTTTGGCGCTTTGATACAAAAGCAAGCACTGTACCACGTCAGGAGACACTAGTGGTGTCGCCGGG